>Ga0268284_1001026_pt1 | contig 15814 bp, 13 predicted proteins | sample saktaG_14_FD_190137 | JGI IMG/M metagenome (GOLD analysis project Ga0268284, IMG submission 190137) | Saline water microbial communities from Sakinaw Lake, British Columbia, Canada - sak_2013_06_06_40m | ecosystem: Environmental > Aquatic > Non-marine Saline and Alkaline > Saline ...
AACTGAAAGATAAAAAATATCTCAAAAACAAACCGGGTGATTTTGTCGGCAAGTCCGGGATTGAAAAATCATTTGAAAACTATCTGATTGGAAAGCGCGGGGGACGTCAGGTTGAAGTGAATGTTTCGGGTCAGGTAGTCCGGGTTCTGGAAAATATTGATGCTGAAGCAGGAAACAACATTTATCTGACCATTGATCAGCGTCTTCAAAAAAAGGCTGAAGAACTTTTGGAAGGAAAAGCAGGGGCTGTTGTGGCAATGGAACCATCTTCCGGCCAGATTTTAGCTATGACCAGCAAGCCTTCTTTTGACCCCAATGAATTTGTATGCGGCCTGACGCATGACGAGTGGAAAATCCTTATATCACAGCCCAACAGGCCGATGGAAAATAAAGCCATTAAAGGAGAGTACCCGCCCGCCTCGACATATAAGATTGTGACCGCAATTGCGGCTCTGGAAGAAAAGGTTATAGATATAAATACTTCATTTTATTGTCCCGGTTATATTAAATACGGAAACCGGGAATTCAGGTGCTGGAAAAAGGGAGGGCATGGTTCGGTTAGTGTAGTCAGAGCTCTGGCAGAATCCTGTGATGTCTTCTTTTATAATGTTGGGCAGAGGCTTGATATTGATAAGCTCGCATGGTATGCGAAAGCCTGCGGTCTTGGCGCTCCGACCGGTATCGGATTTGAGCAGGAGGGCGCAGGTTTGATACCGTCGGCAATATGGAAGAAAAAGCGTATCGGGACTGCCTGGAGCAGCGGAGAGACTCTTTCTGCAGTTATAGGACAGGGTTATAATCTGGTTACCCCCATTCAGATGCTGGTATTGATATCCTCCATTGCGAACGGGGGAAAAAGAATCAAGCCGGTTGTTATGAAAAGAATCGAGACGCCTGAAGGTCGGCTTATTACAGAGAGCAGCCCTGAAATACTGGGTAATATTCCTATAAGCCAGAACACAATTGATATTGTAAGAAAAGGTCTGTGGGAAGCGGTCAATAAAAATTACGGCACAGCGTGGAGCGCCCGCCCGGGTGGAGGAATTGAAGTGAGCGGTAAAACGGGGACTGCGCAGGTTTTTGGAAGAAAAGAAGGAGATGACGAAAAAAAAAGAGTGCCTCAGCATTTAAAGCCTCATGCATGGTTCGTTTCTTATGCCCCGTCTTCCGACCCTAAAATTGCCGTATCTGTAATTGTTGAACATGGCGAACACGGATCGAGTGCTGCTGCACCGATAGCAAGGGAGCTGATAAGAAGCTATTTAAATCCTGAAAGTGAAAACAGTAACAATGCCGGAGTAGTCGCAGATTACAATATCGTTTATGACGAATACTGACGGCTTCGTAAAAAGTCATTATGTCCGCCTGAGGCGGATTCGACTATAGAGAATAGGGTCTGTTTTTAATTTGCCCGCTAACCCAGCCGCAAGCAGCGGAGAATTCCCTCGCTGTTTCGGTTCAAACAGGATTATTGAATACAATATGATCGACCGCAGACTCATCCAGAACTTTGACTGGAGATTACTTGGCCTGACATTTGTCCTTTCGCTGATGGGTATCATGACTCTATACAGCGCTGTTACTGCCGGAAAAGCTAACGTGCAGGATGCTCTATATTTGAAGCAAATCGTCTGGTATTGCGCAGGCTTCGGAGTTATGATCATCTCTTTTTTGTTTAATTACAAAGCATTGGACAGATGGGCTATTCTTATATATGGATTGAGCATTTTACTTCTGGTGCTGGTACTGTTTGTCGGGAAACATGTCGGCGGATCAAGGCGCTGGCTGATGGTTGGCCCTTTTTCATTTCAGCCGTCTGAGTTTGCCAAGCTCGCCGTAATTATCGTTCTTGCCCGGTATTATTCAAAAACGGCAAACATTAAAGGTTTGTCGATTGGGGGATTGTTAACTCCTTTTTTATTAAGTATCGTGCCTTTTATATTAATTATGCTGCAGCCGGATCTGGGCACGGCCATGCTTATTTTTCTCATAGCGGCATCAATGTCGGTGTTTATAAAAATTGAAAGAAAAGCATTCATTTATATTATATCAACCGGTTTAATTATTCTTCCGATGGTCTGGTTTTTGCTCAAAGATTACCAGAAGCAAAGAATTATGACATTCTTAAATCCCGAACACGATCCTCTTGGTGCAGGATACCATATTATACAGTCAAAAATTGCTATTGGTTCCGGTATGATTTCCGGCAAGGGGTTTCTTAAAGGCACTCAAAGCGCTCTTTCTTTTCTGCCGGAACAGCACACGGATTTTATTTTTTCAGTTCTTGCAGAGGAGTGGGGTTTTATCGGTTCGCTGGTTCTGATCCTTGTTTTTTTTATGCTGATAACATGGAGTCTCAAAATAACTCACGGATGCAGGGATCCGTTCGGGACTATCCTGTCTTTTGGAATTTCAGCGATGTTGTCTTGGCAGGTGGTTGTTAATACCGGAATGGCTATGGGTTTGATGCCTGTTGTGGGAGTGACTCTGCCGTTTATCAGCTATGGCGGGTCTTCAATTATTACAACTCTTGTAAGCATCGGCATATTGCTCAATATAAGCATGAGAAGATATCTGTTCGAATGATATTTGCCATCACTTAAGACGTATTGAGCTTAACCAATTGTATTTAAAAAGCATAAATTTTTTGTAAAAAACCTTTGACAAGTTGCTGATACTGGTGTTATAGACCGCCAGATTTTACCCATCATTATAAAAATATTATATCTAATATCTGCGATGGAGGGCTTTATATGATTAATGTTGATAAATCTGTTTTTATACAGATCATCAATTTTCTCTTCCTTATCTGGGCTATGAATGTCGTCCTGTACAAACCAATCCGAAAAATTCTTTTGCAAAGAAAAGAAAAAATAGACGGCCTTGAACAGAGCATTGAAAACTTCGGAAAAAATGCGCAGGAAAAAGAAGAAGCTTATGCCTCGGGAATTAAAGAAGCGAGAGTCAAAGGACAGAAAGAAAAGGAAGCCTTGTTATCTGCAGCCCAGAACGAGGAAAAACAATTGATTGAAAAAATAAACAAAAAAGCCCAGGAAGATCTTGTTCAGATGCGTGATAAAATTACAAAGGATGCGGAAAGCGTTAGAATTTCTCTGCAAAATGAAGTTGATACATTTGCCGCAGCTATCGGCCAAAAAATTCTGGGGAGGGTTATTTAATGAAGATGCCTTTTATCAGATTGAAGCGTTGCGCAGCTATCATGCTTTTTGTGTCGGTCCTGTTGCTTTTTTTTGCAGGGGCCGTTTTTTGTTCATCCGGAGGAGAGGGCGGACCCAGCGGACCCAAAGGATGGGTGGCAACGGATACGTACCGGGTTATGAATTTTGTTGTTCTGGCTGTTGGTCTTTTTTTGCTCTTGCGGAAACCTGCTTCAGGAGCTCTTAATGATCGTATCAAAGGAATAAAGGAGCAATTGAGCGAGCTGGAATCGAAGAAAGCGGAAGCTGAAAAAAAGCTGGCACAATATAACGAAAAGCTTGCTCTTCTTAATAAGGACGCTGAAAAAATTATTGCCGAACAAATAAAACAGGGAAATGAGGCAAAAAATAGAATAGTTGAAGCTGCCGGAGCCGCCGCTTTGAAATTGGAGGAACAGGCCCGCCGGAATATTGAGCATGAGTTCAAGCAGGCAAGGCTGAAACTTCAGGAAGAGGTGGTCGAAAAAGCCCTTATCAAGGCAGAAGGGATAATAAAGAGTAAAATAACCGGAAAAGATCAGGAACAACTGGTGAGTGAATATTTAGGGAAGGTGGTGGCATAGTGAAAAATTTAGCTATATCAAGGCGTTATGCTAAGGCGCTGCTGCTTATCGGTAAAGAGGACGGAAAGGCCGAAATCTACGGGCAGGAACTGGATCGATTAGCAGGCCTGGTTTCGAAAGAGAAAAGCCTTGAACAGGCGCTGACCAACCCGCTTTATAATGCTGCGGCACGTAAAAAAGTATTGCAGTTGGTAATTGAAAAGCTGAGCCTTTCAAAAGCGACCAGGTCTTTCCTCTTTCTGTTATTTGATAAGGGTCGAATAGGGTTTCTTGTTACTATCAACGAATTTTATCAGAAGCTGGCCGATGAGCTGAAAAATGTCGCTCGCGCCAGCCTGGTTTCGGCTGCTGAGCTTACATCCGAAACCGTTGAAAAGATCCGTGCTACCCTGTCAAAAAAGACAGGTAAAGATATTGTTCTGGATGTCAGGATTGATCCCGGTCTTATCGGCGGAGTAGTTTCCAGAATAGGTGATCTTGTTTTGGATGGTAGCATCAAAACACAATTGCTCAATATGAGAGAATCTTTAAAAAGGGGTGAGAGTGTATAATGGAATTAAGAGCTGAAGAAATAAGTCAGATAATTAAAGGTCAGATTGCGGATTATGACAAGAAAGTTGAGCTGAGCGAAACAGGAGTTGTCTTGTCTGTTGGTGATGGTATCGCCAGGGTATACGGACTTGAAAAAGTCATGGCGTTGGAACTTGTTGAATTCCCAGGCGGAATTTTAGGCCTTGTGCTTAACCTTGAAGAAGACAATGTGGGTATTGCCGTTATGGGCGAAGTCACCCACATAAAAGAGGGTGATGTTGTTAAACGCACAGGCCGTATTGCCCAGGTTCCTGTTGGTGAGGCCGTTTTAGGGCGTGTTGTCTCTGCCGTGGGAGAGCCTATAGACGGAAAAGGTCCGATTGACGCAAAAGAGTTCAGAAGGGTTGAAATGGTCGCACCCGGCGTTATCGCGAGAAAAAGCGTTCATGAGTCGATGCTGACCGGACTTAAGGCCATCGATGCTATGACTCCGGTAGGCCGGGGGCAACGTGAACTTATTATCGGTGACCGTCAGATTGGGAAGACTGCGATTGCGATAGATTCAATCCTGAGCCAGAAAGGGCAGGATGTTTATTGCATTTATGTTGCATGTGGTCAAAAGAAATCAACAGTTGCCCAGGTAGTTGCCATTCTCGAAAAACACGGAGCAATGGAATATACTACGGTTGTAGCGGCATGCGCAAGCGATCCCGCTACGCTTCAGTATGTCGCTCCCTATGCCGGATGCGCCATGGGAGAATATTTCCGTGATAAGGGTCAGCATTCTCTAATTATTTATGATGACCTTTCAAAACAGGCAGCTGCTTATCGTCAGGTATCTCTTCTTTTGAGACGCCCGCCCGGTCGTGAAGCCTATCCCGGTGATATTTTTTATAACCATTCCAGGCTTCTTGAGCGTTCCGCAAAACTGAATGATGAACTTGGTGCGGGCTCACTTACAGCCCTTCCGATTATTGAGACTCAGGCAGGTGACGTTTCCGCATATATTCCAACAAATGTTATCTCAATTACTGACGGGCAGATTTATCTTGAACCCAGCCTTTTCTTTGCGGGTGTCAGGCCTGCAATAAATGTCGGCCTTTCAGTTTCCAGGGTCGGCGGGGCGGCTCAGGTAAAAGCCATGAAGCAGGTCGCAGGCAGTCTGCGGCTCGATCTTGCCCAGTATCGCGAACTCGAAGCCTTTGCGGCTTTCGGAAGCGATCTTGATAAGTCGACTCAAAGGCAGCTTACACGCGGTGCGCGGCTAGTTGAGATTTTAAAGCAACCTCAATACAAGCCGTTGTCCATGGAGAAGCAGGTTACAATTCTTTACGCCGGAACAAGGGGCTTCCTTGATAAGTATCCAGTCAATGTTCTTGCTAAATATGAGGCCGGTCTTTTTTCATTTATTTCTGAAAGATACCCTCAAATATTTAAAGAACTTGCCGAGAAGAAAATCATCAGTGATGAGCTGGACAAGCTGATGACGGATGCCTTGAACGCTTATGATGAAGAATTCAAGGATACGATAAAATAATATCGGCCCGGTCTTTATTATAATAATCTGAATTTTGAGATGGATAAGGGTTGAGTTGAATGGCAACGTTAAAAGATGTTAAAACAAAAATAGGTGCAGTAAAGAAGACCAAGCAGATCACAAAAGCCATGAACATGGTGGCTGCTTCCAAACTCCGGGGTGCGCAAGCCAATATGACCGGTTTCAGGCCTTATGCAGGCAAATTTGCTGAAGTACTCGGTAGTCTTGCTGAACGGGGTGGAAGCACGGCAACTCCATTGCTGACCATGCGCGAGAAGATTTCGAAAATAAACATAATTCTTTGCACTTCAGACAGAGGACTGTGCGGTGGGTTTAATTCAAACCTTATTTTGAAAGCGAGATCTTTAGTCAAAGAAAAATCCGGTTCGGATATTAAAGTTTCTTTTACAAACTTCGGCAAAAAAGGGCGTGACTGGACCCGTAAAAACAATTTTGAGATTGTAAGTGAATATCTTGGAGTTGTTGGTGGAAGGTTCGGGTTTAATGTTTCCGTTAATGCCGGGAAAAAGCTGATAGACGGATTTTTAAATGGGGAATATGATGAGGTCTATGTGATATATTCCGAATTTAAAAGTACGGCAAAGCAGATTCCGGTAATTAGGCAGCTTCTTCCGATACCGCCTCTTGAAGCATCCGGAAAGACTGAGGATGCCAAGAAGCAATATCTTCCGGAGCATATATGCGAACCGACACCTGCTGAGCTTCTTGATGAGATGCTTCCAAAAAATGTTTATGTTCAGATTTACAGCGCTCTCTTGGAGACATCAACAAGCGAGCATGCTGCGAGAATGGCCGCAATGAACAATGCAACCAAGGCTTGTAATGATATGATTGATAGTCTTACTCTGGCATACAACAAGGCCCGGCAGGCTTCCATCACCTCAGATCTTATGGATATTGTAGGTGGAGCGGAGGCGCTTAAAGGGTAAGAATTGAATATACCGAATTCAGTTTTTATAGGAGGTTTATAGATGGGAGAGAACATAGGTAAAATAAAGCAGGTTATGGGGCCTGTTGTTGACGTGGAGTTTGAAGAAGGAAAGCTTCCCAATATCCTTACCGCACTTTTGATCAGCAATCCTGCCATAAACAATGAGCAGGATAATCTTGTCGTTGAAGTTGCCCAGCATCTTGGGGACAATGTCGTTCGGTCAATCGCAATGGATGTTACGGATGGATTGGTAAGAGGCATGTCAGTCAAGGATACGGGAAAGCCGATTATGATGCCTGTAGGTCCGGCCGGACTTGGAAGGGTATTGAATGTTGTCGGACGACCGGTCGACGGGCTTGGGCCTGTAAGCCATGAAAAAATGATGCCGATTCACCGTTTAGCGCCCAAATTTACGGAACAGGATACAACTGTTCGTGTTCTTGAGACAGGTGTAAAAGTTATAGACCTGCTGGTACCGTTCCCGAGAGGCGGGAAAATGGGAATGTTCGGAGGCGCTGGAGTTGGTAAAACAGTTATCATGATGGAGATGGTTAATAATATAGCTATGCATCACGGTGGTATTTCAGTATTTGCAGGAGTCGGCGAAAGGACGCGTGAAGGAAATGACCTTTACCATGAAATGAAGGTTTCCGGCGTTCTTCCCAAAGCAGCTCTGATATATGGACAGATGACCGAACCGCCGGGAGCAAGAGCAAGAGTTGCGCTATCTGCTTTAACTGCCGCCGAATATTATCGCGATATAGAAGGACAGGACGTCCTTATTTTTATTGATAATATATTCAGATTTACTCAGGCTGGCTCTGAAGTTTCCGCTCTGTTGGGTCGTATGCCGTCTGCTGTCGGTTATCAACCCACTCTTGCCGTTGATCTTGGTGAACTTCAGGAGCGTATTACTTCTACAGACAAGGGATCTATTACGGCCGTACAGTGTGTTTACGTGCCTGCCGACGATTTAACCGACCCTGCCCCTGCTACGACTTTTGCTCATCTGGACGGTACTGTCGTTTTGTCTCGACAGATTGCGGAACTTGGAATTTATCCAGCTGTTGACCCGCTCGATTCAACATCAAGGATTCTGGATGCCTCTTATATCGGCGAAGAACATTATCTGGTTTCCCGTAAAGCTCAGCAGATTCTTCAGAAATATAAGGAGCTTCAGGATATTATTGCTATCCTCGGCATAGAAGAATTGTCCGATGAAGATAAAGTTACTGTTTCAAGGGCAAGAAAAATCCAAAGATTTTTATCTCAGCCATTCCATGTAGCTGAGACCTTTACAGGAATGAAAGGCAAATACGTTAAAATTGCCGACACGGTAAGGGGGTTCAAGGAAATTTGCGAAGGTAAGCATGATGATCTTCCCGAACGCGCATTTTATATGGTCGGCGGTATAGAGGAAGCAGTTGAAAAAGCAAAGCAAATGGCCGATGAAAAGTAGAAGTGAGGGTATATAATATGGCCGAAAACATAATATTAGAAGTTGTTACACCTGAAAAATCAGTCGTTAGTGAAGAAGCGCAGATTGTTATGGCTCCGGGCTCTCTGGGTGAATTTGGAGTTCTCATTGGCCATACACCTTTTTTCACCACTCTGAAAGTTGGGATTATCCGGTACAGGGATATTAAAGGAGAAGAAAGGTTTGTCTTTGTCAACGGGGGATTTGCTGAAGCGCTTCCTGACAGAGTTACTGTGCTGGCGGAATCTGCTGAAAGAAGGCGTGATATAGACTTGGAAAGGGCAAAATCTGCTTTAAAAAGAGCCCAAGAACGTTTGGCAAAAGAAAGTGCCGATAAGGATATCGATTTCATGAGAGCTAAGGCAGCTTTGGACAGAGCTTTGCACCGTGTGAAGACAGCTGAAACAAGACTTCACTGATTGTTCAGGATTAAAGAATTACAGATAAAATTTACCCATTGCTGATGGGCAATAATAATTGTAGAAAGGGCGGCCAGGATATTATAAGGGCTGCCCTTTTTTATTGATGACCGGCTTTTCTTACTGCAAGAACCGCCATTTTTGGCTGGGTTATGGGAAGAAATCTTAAGTAAATATTTTCCTTACCTGAAAGTTTCCCTATTGTTGAGCGGGGAACTTCTCTTCGTAATAAGCCCCTGCTTCGACAGGGGGCATTAATATAAGAGCATATAATCTTTTATGAGGATGTTTTATGACAAATAAACTTGCTGCTGTGATTCTTGCCGCCGGGTTGGGAAAAAGAATGAAATCCGACAAAGCTAAGGTATTACACGAGATTAACGGTAAACCTATGGTCATGTATGTTATTGAAACAGCTAAAAAAATTGCCGGAAACAATATAGTTGTTGTTATAGGAAAACAGGCTGAAAAAGTCAGTGAAATAATATCAAAAGAATATAAAGTTACTTATGCCTTACAAAAAGAGCAGCTTGGCACAGGAGATGCGGTTAAGTGCGCTTTGCCTTTTTTGCCTGAATATTCGGAACAGGTTTTAATCCTGTGCGGAGATGTACCCCTTCTTTCTTATGATACCGTAAAGAGATTTTATGAAGAACATATAAGATCAAGTTGCGATATTTCTGTTTTGGCGGTTGAAGCCGATAACCCGAAGGGATATGGGCGAATTATTCTCGATAATGAAAATAATGTATCCGGTATAATTGAAGAAACTGATGCTACAGATGCGCAAAAACAGATAAAAATCATTAATGCAGGTATATATTGTGTAAAAAAGGAATTCCTTGAATATTCCCTGAATAAAATCAGTTCTAATAATGCCCAGAGTGAATTTTATCTTACGGATATAATTACAATCGGATATAATTACAATAAAAACATAGGGGCAGTTATTGGACAGGATAATGAAGAGTTATTAGGAATAAACAGCAATCAGGATTTGATAGCCGTGGAACGGATAATTCAGAAACGGTTGGGTATTATATCTTGACTTTGGCATTAATGGGATATTATAAATGATAAATAGTATGAGGTGGCGAGTTGGATAACGAATTGATTCTGCGGCAATTTGACGAAATTGAAAATAAACTTGAAAAAGTATTTGCAGTTTGTAAATCATACGAGGCGATTAATTTAGAACTAAATAATAAAATAGTGAAATTAGAGGAGGAGTTGCAGGGGAAGATCGAGACGGAAAAGAGCTATTCACTGGAAAGAAATATTATCCGGTCAAAAATAGATAATCTTCTCAGCAAGCTTGATGGTATTACAGATGCTCATAAATAACAGCCAATAAAATTATTTTGAAAGGTAGATATTTTTTTGGAACAATTTGTAAAAATTGATATTTTTGGTAAGCAATATACTTTTAAGGCCGAAACTGAATTTTCACAGGCGAAAGAGGTTGCCGACTATCTCGTCAAAGAGGTTAGAAGGGTTGAATTACGGCAGCCGGATTTTCCGGCAAGCTATAACCCACTCGGAATTATGATTTTGACTGCCTTGGATATTGCCAATGATAATATCGAGATTAAAAAAAATCATTCGGAATTCCTGAGTGAACTTTCGGGCAAATCGGCAAAATTGCTTAGCAAATTAGATGATTGTTTAATGCAGGTGTTTCCATAATTTGTATTTTGACTAAAAATTGGCAGAAAAGATATTATTACTACCTTTCGACATTATGAGATAAACTGGCTGATATTCTTTGAGTCTTTCTGTAATTTACCCTGCATAGGGTTTGTCGCTGACCGGGATTTCAGCAGATGAAGTTATTTGTTGTTAAAACCCCTGCCGTGTTCGTGATTGGTATTTGTTCTTTGATCCAACAAAGATAATATCAGGAGCCTTCCTCGGTTTTGGTGTGCATGTTCTGCTTGTACAGAAAAGCCTAAAGAAACCATAAGGCACCAACTTTGAACTTTTGGTTCAGAGACTTACCAACACGGCACTGTGCGGGGGTTCACATATTTCCCAAGAGACCGGAAAGAGACATCAGTAAACGGATCGGTTGGTTCCCTACCTTTTTCCTCCCATCTATACAGCTATTTACACCATTAATCTTGACGACTTGGCAAATAGTTGCAAAAGCGGTATGGTTTTTAAAACACGAAGAATACAAAGTTCACGAGATTGAAAATATAATATATTTTATTTCTCCTTCGTGCCCTTCGTGGTGATAATTGGACCTTGTAAAAGACTTTCAATCTTAATTAATTTTGCATCATATATTAAAAATTATTAATAATATACGCGAGTTGTTTATTGAAAGGTTGATATTAGAAAGATGATCACATGTTTCATATTTTTTATTGAATGTCCGGCTATACTCGGCATTTTCAAGACAGATAAACAGTTAACAACTGGAGATTAATAATGTATCAATATATATTAGTCGGCATTCTCTTCTTTTGTATAGGATATGCCGTTTCCTATTGGATAAAAGGTAAAATCACTTCCCAGAAAATCAAGGCAGCTGAAAACGAAGCTTCCAAAATAATTGGGACTGCGAAAATAAAGTCGGAAGCAGTTGTTAAAGAAGCTCAGATTGAAGCCAAAGACAGGCTTTTCAGAATGAAAAGCGAGTTTGATATTGAAACTAAAGAAACAAGAGCTGATCTGAAGAAAAGGGAAAAGAGATTAATTCAAAAAGAGGAAAGTATAGATAACAAGCTTGAGCAGATTGAGAAGAGAGACCGGGAAATATCACGAAAAGAGGCCATACTCCAGAAAAGGGAAGAAAATATTGAGCAAAGCGAAATTGAATATAATGAGATGATAGAGGAGCAGAAAAAACAACTCGAACGAATATCCGATCTTACCGCCGAACAGGCCAAGGATCTTCTGGTCAGGGCCATGGAGAATGAAGCAAGGCATGACGCTGCAAAACTGATTAAAAGGATCGAAAATGAAGCGAAAGAAGAGGCCGACAAGAAAGCAAAAAACATCATGGCAACCGCTATACAGAGATATGCGGGGGAATATGTTGCCGAGCGGACCGTTTCTGTTGTACAATTACCTAATGATGAAATGAAAGGAAGAATTATAGGAAGAGAAGGGCGTAATATCCGGGCTCTTGAAGCCGCAACAGGAATCGATCTTATAATAGACGATACTCCTGAAGCAGTAATCTTATCGGGATTTAATCCTGTAAGAAGAGAAGTGGCACGCATATCACTGATGAGACTTATATCCGATGGCCGGATTCATCCGGCCAGGATAGAGGACATTGTTAAAAAAGTCGGACTGGAAGTAGATCAGACGATTAAGGAGGCAGGAGAACAGGCAGCCTTTGATTTGGGTGTACATGGAATTCATAACGAACTTATCAAGTATATAGGAAGATTGAAATTTAGAACAAGTTATGCACAAAATGTCCTGGTGCATTCAATAGAGGTCGGCTTTTTGAGCGGAATAATGGCTTCAGAGCTGGGTCTTAGTTCAAAACTTGCAAGGCGTATGGGCTTGTTGCATGATATCGGAAAAGCAATTGATCATGAAGTGGAAGGACCCCATGCCGTTATTGGGGCAAACCTTGCTAAGAAATTTGGCGAAGCCCCCAAAGTTGTCCATGCAGTTGCAGCACATCATGAAGATGTCCAGCCGGCCTCGGTATATGCTTATCTTGTACAGGCTGCTGACGGCCTCTCTGGAGCAAGGCCGGGAGCCAGAAAAGAATTGCTTGAAAATTATATAAAAAGACTGGAAGATTTGGAAAAAATAGCAAATTCGTTTAAAGGAGTCTCGAACACCTATGCTATTCAGGCAGGAAGGGAACTCAGAGTAATCGTAGAAAGCGGAATTATATCGGATGAAGATTCGGTGCTATTAAGCAGGGATATTGCAAAGAAAATAGAAGAATCGCTTGTCTTTCCGGGGCAGATCAAAGTGATTGTAATACGCGAAACGAGGGCAGTAGAGTTTGCAAACAAATGAGGAGAAAATGGCCAGCTTAATGGATGTTTTTGAAGAAAGAGGTTTTATTGAAAAAACCACTCATGACGAGGAACTCAGAGACTATATCCGGAATAATAAAGTGACTTGTTATATAGGTTTTGATCCTACCGCGTCGAGTCTGCATATAGGAAGTCTTGTTCCGATCATGGCGCTTGCCCATATGCAGAAGCATGGCCACAGACCTATAGCGCTTGTAGGGGGCGGAACAGGTCTTGTCGGGGATCCAAGCGGAAAAACCGAGATGAGGAAGTTATTAACTCCCGAAATGGTCGAAGAGAATGCCATGGGAATTAAGAAACAACTTTCCAGATTTATAGATTTTAGCGATGGGGAAGCGCTTCTGGTTAACAATAATGACTGGCTTTGCGAACTGAAATACATTCCATTTTTAAGGGATATAGGAAGGTATTTTTCGGTCAATAGAATGATAAAGGCTGAAAGCTATAAATTACGGCTTGATTCTGAAGAAGGACTCAGCTTCATTGAATTTAATTACATGCTGTTGCAGGCATATGATTTCTTGGAACTATTCGATAAATACAGGTGCAGACTCCAAATGGGAGGAAGCGATCAGTGGGGAAATATTGTCGCCGGAATAGAACTTATTAGAAAAGTCCGGAAAGATAATTCATTCGGAATTACATTCCCGTTGATAAAAACCAGCAACGGCGCAAAAATGGGGAAAACAGCAAAAGGCGCGGTTTGGCTGGATCCTGAAAGGACAACTCCTTATGATTACTACCAGTACTGGATAAATGTTGATGACAGGGATGTTGAGCGGTTTTTAGCACTTTTCACCTTTTTGCCGGTGGATGAAATAAAACAAACAGGCGAATTGCATGGATCTGATTTAAACAGCGCTAAAACCATACTTGCATTTGAAACAACATTGCTTGCGCACGGACGTGATGAAGCTGTTAGGGCGTACAGAGCGGCGGCAAGTGTTTTCGGTGAACGCTTTGTCCCAAAAGATATTTTATCTTCCAGTTCAGTACCAAGAGATAATTCGGCAACAGAAGAGGCCTCAGTTCCCTCTTCATACATGAATGCGGATATGTTTAGTCATGGAATACCGGCTTTTAAACTGTTTCATGATGTAAAACTATCTCCATCAGGGGGAGCATCAAGAAGACTGATCGAACAAGGTGGGGCATATATAAACGACAGGCGTATTGAAAAGTTCGACGAATTAATTACTTTAAAGGATATCAATAAGATGGAAATATTGTTGAGGTCTGGAAAAAAACGTTTCCATAAAATAAAAATAAACAGGTAAATATCGCTTGACATAATCCGTATCCGAGTATAAATACCGCTTCTCTTTATTTGTTTTGACCGGTACTATCTTCAGCAAATAAATAATAGTAATTAATTTAAAAGACTTTTATTATTTGTTGATAAACAACATGCACAAGGGTAAAGAAAAACTCTTTTTTTATTGTCTGGAACGCTTTAAATAAAAAGGCTCGGCATATAAAAAACTGCTTGACAAAGAATGACAAAAAACAGTACATAATATCTCTTTTCAAAGCGATTATGTCTTTTGTGTCAATAAATAGTTTTTTAAATAATAAAAATATTACTTGACACAAAAGATAGCTTAAGATATTAAACTTTCTTTCGTTAAAATACCAGCTGCTGTTTCAGCGGCAACTTGATCTTTGAAAACTAAATAGTGACAGCTTGTGAGTTAGGTCTCACGCATGCATATGCATGCAACAATTCGATAGTTTAATTGGAGAGTTTGATCCTGGCTCAGAATGAACGCTGGCGGCGTGCTTAACACATGCAAGTCGCACGAGAACTCTTTAGCTTGCTAAAGATAGTAAAGTGGCGCACGGGTGAGTAACGCGTGGGTAATCTTCCTTTAAATTTGGGATAACTCGCCGAAAGGCGGGCTAATACCGGATGATATCTTTGAAACCTCGGTTTAAAAGATCAAAGGTGGCCTCTATTTATAAGCTACTGTTTGAAGATGAGCCCGCGTACCATTAGCTAGTTGGTAGGGTAATGGCCTACCAAGGCTACGATGGTTAGCTGGTCTGAGAGGATGATCAGCCACACTGGAACTGACACACGGTCCAGACTCCTACGGGAGGCAGCAGTGAGGAATTTTGCGCAATGGGGGAAACCCTGACGCAGCAACGCCGCGTGAGTGATGAAGGCCTTCGGGTCGTAAAGCTCTGTCAAGTGGGAAGAATCCGGTTGATTATAATACAATTAACCGCTGACGGTACCACTGAAGGAAGCACCGGCTAACTCCGTGCCAGCAGCCGCGGTAATACGGGGGGTGCAAGCGTTATTCGGAATCATTGGGCGTAAAGGGCGCGTAGGCGGTTTTTTAAGTCGGATGTGAAAGCCCGGGGCTTAACCCCGGAAGTGCATTTGAAACTGAAAGACTTGAGTATGGGAGAGGGAAGTGGAATTCCTGGTGTAGAGGTGAAATTCGTAGATATCAGGAGGAACACCGGTGGCGAAGGCGACTTCCTGGACCAATACTGACGCTGAGGCGCGAAGGCGTGGGTAGCAAACAGGATTAGATACCCTGGTAGTCCACGCAGTAAACGGTGAACACTAGGTGTAGCGGGTATTGACCCCTGCTGTGCCGAAGTTAACGCATTAAGTGTTCCGCCTGGGAAGTACGATCGCAAGATTAAAACTCAAAGGAATTGACGGGGGCCCGCACAAGCGGTGGAGCATGTGGTTTAATTCGACGCAACGCGAAGAACCTTACCTGGATTTGACATCCCGGGAATTCTCTTGAAAGAGAGAAGTGCCCTTCGGGGAGCCCGGAGACAGGTGCTGCATGGCTGTCGTCAGCTCGTGTCGTGAGATGTTGGGTTAAGTCCCGCAACGAGCGCAACCCTTGTCTTTAGTTACCATCATTCAGTTGGGGACTCTAAAGATACTGCCCCGGTAAACGGGGAGGAAGGTGGGGATGACGTCAAGTCCTCATGGCCTTTATATCCAGGGCTACACACGTGCTACAATGGGCTGTACAAAAGGTTGCAAACCCGCGAGGGTAAGCTAATCCTGTAAAGCAGCTCTAAGTTCGGATTGGAGTCTGCAACTCGACTCCATGAAGCTGGAATCGCTAGTAATA
>Ga0268284_1001028_pt1 | contig 15790 bp, 10 predicted proteins | sample saktaG_14_FD_190137 | JGI IMG/M metagenome (GOLD analysis project Ga0268284, IMG submission 190137) | Saline water microbial communities from Sakinaw Lake, British Columbia, Canada - sak_2013_06_06_40m | ecosystem: Environmental > Aquatic > Non-marine Saline and Alkaline > Saline ...
TTGCCTACATGTACCGCATTCGTTTACTTACCGACAAGCAGTTAAGCTGGAAACGTAGTTATCAGGTAATCATGCTTTGGGAGTTTGCATCCTCAATTACGCCATCAGTAGTTGGAGGTTCGGCTGTAGCACTTTATATTGTGAACAAAGAAGGTATTAACATGGGTAGAACAACTGCTGTAGTCTTAGTCACATCACTGCTCGACGAACTATTTTACATATTATTTGTTCCTATTATTATTCTTACGGTTGGCTACGATAAAATTTTCTTTGCTCATACCGGATATTCTTTTTTAAATGCTGAAGTTGGAATGTTTGGGATTTTTATTGCAGGATATATTTTTATCATCTTGCTTCAATCTATCATCGTTTATGGGATTTTTATAAATCCACGAGGTTTAAAGTGGATACTGATTCGATTAACCAAAATTCCTTTCTTGAAAAAATGGAAAAACAAAGCGTTAGAAACGGGTGATCAAATAATAGTAACATCAAAAGAACTTAAAGGGAAATCTCTACTGTTTTGGACCAGAGCATTTGTAGCAACCGTGTTTTCCTGGACAGCACGTTTTTGGGTGGTAAATGCAATGATTTTAGGATTTATTTCCGTTCATGATCATTTATTAATTTATGGAAGACAATTGGTAATGTGGGTAGTTCTGCTTATAAGCCCAACTCCCGGAGGTAGTGGTGTGGCAGAATATATTTTCACTGATTTTCTCGGAGAGTTTATTCCACTGGGACTTTCACCAGCCTTAGCACTCTTATGGAGATTATTAAGCTATTATCCTTACATTATTTTAGGAGCCATCGTATTACCTGGATGGATACGTAGGGTTTACCAAATAAAAGATACAGAAAAAGAATTATAGCTTGAATAAAATGATTTATCCGCAGTAGAAATACTTATCTACTACTTCCATAATTTTTTCTTCATCTTTTCCCAATTCAGCTCTTAAATTCTGGTCATTAAATGATTTTAGATATTTAGCCATCCAATCAATGGTGTTTTGAGTGAATACACCATCTTTTGTGTAGATATCTGCCTGCTTCTCTAATTGCAAAGCTGATTCATAACATGATGTTGGTAATTTGGCAAGTTGATCTAATTTGTCTTTATAATCTTCATTGAAAATATTAACATCAACATAAGTGCTTTTAGCAACTTCAAGTGCATTTTCCATTTCTAAACCATGACGAACCGCAACTGCAAGTCCAGCCAACAGCAAATGAATATCTGCTGACCCATCCGGGCATCTGAATTCAACGGTTTGTTTATTGCTAAAATCAAATTCGATATCAGGTTCTTGCGGATTGGCATGTTTAATCATATTATTTTTACCGGACCAGCCTAATGGAACTCTTACTAAAACCGAACGATTTCGATCGCCCCAGCAAATATTAGTTGGTGCTTCCTGATGAGGAACCAATCGAAAATATGAAGTAGGATTTGTGTTCCCAAAAGCTGTTAATGAAGGTGCTAAGGTTAAATATCCTGCAATTGCTTTTTTTGCAACATCACTTAATCCACCACCATCTTTTACCATGGCAGTTTTTCCGTCTTTAACCAACTTCGTATGTATGTGTAATCCACTTCCGGCTTTACCGGTAGTTATTTTAGGTGCAAAGGTAAGATCAACACCATATTGATTTGCCATGCTGCGCAATATCCATTTTGCAATAATTAGTTGATCGGCAGCTTCTTCTAATTTAGTAGGCAAAAACTCTATTTCATTCTGCTCATATATTTTATCACCAAGTGTGAAATTCCCAACTTCAGCATGTCCATATTTTATATAACCACCACATTGAGCAATTGCTTTCATTGCATTTTCTCTAAATCCACCCCACTTTGCAAATGGATATGATTCGTGATACCCTTTTTGATCCTCTGCCTGAAATAAATCTTCCTTATCACTGATCACGTAATATTCCAACTCGCCCATTACTTCAAATGAATATCCGGTCTTTTCAATTAAGGTTTCATGCGCCTTACGAAGTACATATTCAGGTGAGCTCTCGAAAGGCACTCCATCCTTTGTATAATAAGAACATAAAATATCAACCGTAGGAACTTCGGTAAATGGATTCAAAAAAGCAGTACTATATCGCGGAATAACATACAAATCACTTGATCCGGCTTCCATAAACGAAAACAAACTACTACCGTCAACTCGTTCGCCTGCGGTTAAAATAGCATCCAGATGTTGTCGATCGTTAATAATAAAATTCAAAGTTTTAAGTCGCATATCCCAACCAACATACCTGAAATTTACCATCTCAACATTATTATCTTCAATGTATTTAATCAAATCAGCTTTGGTAAAATCTTGAGGATATTTGTTTAAATACTGAACCAATGGATTTGGATTCATTTCGATGGAATCTCTCATAATCGAATGTTTTTATAATTTAAAAACTGGACGGCAAACTTACTAAAATTCAGTATATGATTTCACTAAATCGATCAAACAATTTATTTTTATTAAGTATGGATTTCTTTAAGTAATTTTGTTTTATTATAATATTTTAAAATGCACAATCTCAGTGAAGTTTTATTTTTTGCTATTTTCCTTTTGTTTATTGCGACTATTTTGATAATCGATTTAGGACTATTTAATAAAAGAAGTCATATTATTTCTCTTAAAGAATCATTGACCTCCACCGTGATATGGGTGGGATTTGCCCTGGGATTTTATTTTCTTATCATTTCTCACGGAAGTTTAATTCATGGCATTACTGATTTAGATCAACTTAAACAAACCATACAAAATTATCAGCATCCTATTAAAATAGACGGGATGCCTTTTTCTCAAGCTATCAAACTTTATGAACACAACCTTGGTCTTGAATACCTGACGGGTTATATCATTGAATACGCTTTATCTATTGATAACGTTTTTGTAATGATTGTGATTTTTATGGCCTTTGGAGTAAAAAAGAGATATTATCATCGCATTTTATTTTGGGGAATTTTTGGTGCCATTGTAATGCGATTTATATTCATCTTTTCAGCTTCCGCACTTATTCAAGAATTTTCATGGATTTTATATGTGTTTGGAGTACTGTTGATCTTTACCGGAGTAAAGATGTTTTATACCCGAAACCACAGTGATAAAGTTGATACAGATAAACATCCTGTTGTACGTTTAGCCTCACGATATTTCTCTGTTGCAAAAAATTATGAGGGATCTCATTTTTTTACAAAAATTGATGGCAAGAAATATATCACCCCTTTATTCCTGGTTTTATTAGTTATAGAATTTACGGATGTAATTTTTGCAGCAGATTCGGTACCTGCTATTTTCTCAGTAACACATGATCCATATATTGTTTTCTTTTCAAATATTTTTGCGATTATCGGACTTCGATCTTTATTCTTTTTATTAATGAATGCCATGGGGCATTTCCGCTTCCTGAAAATAGGATTGTCCGTTTTACTTACATTTATTGGACTTAAGCTATTAGCTCATCATTGGCTTGAGATAATCGGCTTTCAAACAGCACACTCTTTGTATATCGTTTTGGGGATACTATCTCTAAGCATTATTTTATCCTTAATAATTCCGGAAAAAAAGGAAATTAAAGAATAGCTATTGCTTCTTCATTATCTCAAAATATTTTTCGAGAATTTGCTGAGAAGCAATATAGGCACTTAGCTTGTTATTGATAATGTCAGTTTTGTAAATCTCAATCAGATCTTTAATTTCTTTTTGCTGAAATAGACTATCTCCAAGTTTCTGCATGACCGTATCCGTCATGGTGTGAATGGATTGCTTTTGGCGATTTGCGGTAAAATAACCGTTTTTCTGAACCTTATCAACATAATCAGTTATGCTGGTCCAAACAATTTCAATCCCCTCATGATTTAATGCGGAACAGGTTTCAACTTTTGGCGACCAGCCTGATTCAGTTAATGGAAATAGATGAAGGGCATTCTCATATTGAACTTTGGCATTTTTCGCTTTCTGAATATTATCTCCATCCGCTTTGTTAATCAAAACCATATCTGCCATTTCCATAATCCCCCGCTTGATTCCCTGAAGTTCATCACCTGCTCCGGCAAGCATCAACAACAGGAAGAAATCAACCATCGAATGAACTGCTGTTTCAGATTGTCCCACTCCGACTGTTTCTATAAATATTATATCGAAACCTGCTGCTTCGCAAAGAATGATGGTTTCATTCGTTTTTCGTGCAACTCCACCTAACGATCCTGATGATGCAGATGGACGAATAAAGGCATTGGGATGATTTGCCAGGTCTTCCATGCGGGTTTTGTCTCCCAAGATACTTCCCTTAGTTCGTTGGCTACTAGGGTCAATAGCCAGTACAGCTATTTTCCTGTTTTGTTTAATCAAATACATCCCCAGAGCCTCAATGAAGGTACTCTTCCCCACACCTGGTACTCCTGTAATTCCTATCCTAATCGATTTCCCTGATACGGGTAAACACCTTTCAATAATTTCCTGAGCAATTTTATGATGAGATGGGAGCGAACTTTCTATTAGCGTAATAGCCTTACTCAGGATCATAATATTACCTTGCTTAATCCCGTCAAAATACTCATCCGCCGAAATTTCATGAAGTTTTTGCTCCTTTAGTTTTTGAACCGCATTATCATTAATTGATGAAGGCTGCTCAATCCCTTCATTTACATATAAGGCCGAATTTTTATTTTTAGAATATTTGGGCATATCGACAGACAATATTTTTAAACAAAGATATCAGAATTATATATAAAAAATGTACTTTTGCCCAGTTTTAAAACCTCTCGGTAGCTCAGTTGGCAGAGCAGTTGACTCTTAATCAACGGGTCGTGGGTTCGATTCCCCCCCGGGAGACCAATAATAGCAGAAGGTTAGGTATTTTTAATTTGCCTAGCCTTTTTTTATTTGTACACAATTTTAATTGGGCTTCGCTAACTATAATTACTTAAACATGCACCAGGTCGTATTGAAGGCAGAGCATCCCGACTTTTAGTCGGGAGGGTCGTGGGTTCGATTCCCCCCCGGGAGACTTAAAAAATTAAAGAGTTGAATCTATTTTTAAGATTTCAGCTCTTTTTTTATTGCTATTTTTGCTTAAAAGAAAAAATGTTTCATAGTATCAACCCTTATAATCAGCAGATCATCGCCTCCTATCAGGAAGTAAGACAAGAAGAACTTACCCTTATTGTTCAGAAGGCTTCTTTATCCTTTCACCAATGGAAGCTCTTAAATTATAAGGTCCGCTCCACCTTGTTTTTTAAAATGGCTGAGTTATTGCGAAAAAATCTAGATCGGTATGCGATACTGATTTCCTCGGAAATGGGTAAGATTATTAGAGAGTCGCGATCAGAAATTGAGAAGTGTGCATGGCTATGTGAGTATTATGCAGAAAACGCTGAACAATTTTTAGAGAAAGAATACATTAACACCGATGCGGTTAACTCTTATATTCGCTTCGACCCAATGGGAGTTGTATATGCAATTATGCCCTGGAATTTCCCTTTTTGGCAGGTACTACGTGCAGCAGTTCCAACCATGATGGCTGGTAATACAATGGTTTTAAAACATGCTCCAAATGTAATGGGGTGCGCACTTACTATTGAAAAATTATTTCTAGATGCCGGCTTTCCGGAAAATGTTTTTAGAAATCTTGCCATTCCCATTGAACTTTCAGAGCAGGTAATTGCTCATCCTGCCATTTGTGGCGTTACACTTACCGGAAGCCTTCGAGCCGGAAGTATAGTCGCATCTCAAGCAGGGAAATATTTAAAAAAATGCGTGTTGGAACTGGGGGGCTCGGATCCTTACATTGTACTAAACGATGCCGACATCAATCAAGCTTGCAAAACAGGAGTAAGTTCCAGAATGCTAAATAGCGGACAGGTTTGCATTTCGGCTAAGAGATTTATTGTTGAAGCCAATATTTACGATCGGTTCGTTGGAGAACAGAAAGTTTTATTACAAAACCTGAGACTGGGAAATCCACTGTCGGAAGAAACTGAAATGGGACCAATGGCTCGCGAAGATTTACTCATTAATATCGAAAGACAGATTAAGGAATCTGTCGCAATGGGAGCAAAGGTTATTATTGGTGGCCAAAGGTTAAAAAATGACACTTGGTTTTTTGAGCCTACCTTAATTACTAATGTCACCAAAGAAATGCCGGTTTATCACGAAGAAACTTTTGGGCCGGTATCAGTAATTATTAAAGCCAGAGATTCAGAAGATGCAATCAAAATTGCAAACGATACAGCCATGGGATTAGGAGCCAGTATCTGGACTCAAAACTTAGCCTTAGCCGAAAAAATGGCTGCACAAATTGAAGCAGGGGCTGTTTTTATCAATGGGATGACGAAGTCTGATCCTCGCCTGCCTTTTGGTGGAACAAAGCAATCGGGCTTTGGCCGCGAACTGGGTAGTTATGGGATTAAAGAATTCGTAAATATTAAAACGGTTTGGGTGAAATAAAAAAGAATGTCCTTAAAAAATTAGATCTTTCTTATTTACTCAGAAGCAATGTCTGTTCTTCTTTGTCTTCGGCTTGTAACCGCTCCTCGGCAGTTTTAATTCCTACCGCTCTTTTAATCAGTTTCTCACCAAAACGCATTTTAATTCGATCCATTGCCTGATATAAACTGGTCATCTCTGGAGTATCTTCAAACATATTTAATTGCTGCCATCCACCTACCAGCCCACTTAACTTAACACCAATTAGCCGCAAAAGCATTCTGCGTTGATAAAGCCGATCAAACATTTCCAATGCCTCCTTAATTAAAATATGATCGAAGGTTGTATAAGGAATATGTTTTTGTAAAGTATGGGTATCGAAATTAGCATACCTGACTTTTACAGTAATAACAGAGGTCAGCTTATTCTTCTCGCGTAACTGAAAGGCTAATTTTTCAACCATACTAATTAATTTCTGTCTAAGCCAAATTACATCAATGGTATCTGTATTAAAAGTGCTTTCAGTCCCTATTGATTTCCGTTCAGAATATGGCTTAACGGGAGTAGGGTCAATTCCATTCGCTTTTCTCCAAATGATAATGCCATTTTTACCCATGACATGCTCCAGCATTTCAGGAGGAACTACACTTAATGTTTTTATGGTAGTAATCCCCATTGAGCGAAGCAAATGATAAACCTTATCGCCTATCATTGGGATTTTTCGAATACTTAAAGGAAATAAAAATGGCAATACCTGACTGGATTGAATCTGCAATAATCCGTTAGGCTTTGCTTCTCCTGTGGCAATTTTCGAAACAGTTTTATTAGTTGATAAGCCAAACGAAATAGGCAAACCTGTTTCATAAATAATTTTTTTTCTGAGTTCTGTTGTCCATTTTAAATTTCCGAAAAACCGATCCATTCCGGTAATATCAACATAGTGCTCATCAATCGAAGCTTTTTCGTACAAAGGGGCATTTTCTTCGATGATATTTGTTACCATCCTTGAGTATTTACTGTACTGATCCATATCGCCTCTAATCACAATAGCATGCTTACAGAGCATTCGTGCTAGGCTCATTGGCATGGCCGAATGAATGCCATATGCTCTAGCTTCATAACTGCAACTTGCAACAACTCCTCTATCCGAAGTCCCTCCTATTAGTATCGGTTTTCCTATCAGTTTACTATTTTGCAAACGCTCAACCGACACAAAAAAAGTATCCAAATCTAAATGTACAATTGTACGAGTATCAGTATTCATTTCAAAAAAATCTTGACAATTAAAATTTTTGTATTATATTTGATTAGTTTTTAATCTTTTTTGTGATTACAATATAATCATTTAGTTTTGCCATTTACAAATAATGACTTGTAAATCTTTTAAATTAAAAATGCCTTAAATTAATTTTTGCATAAAAACGGGACAATAAGCACACTTTTGTATTAAATAAAAAAGACATACAATGAACACATTCGGAAACAACATTAAGCTTCTTCGCAAAAGACAAAAACGTACTCAAGACGACATCGCATTCATACTTGAAATGAAACGATCAACACTAAGTGGTTATGAAAACGGAGTTGCCCAGCCTAGTGTAAATGCACTTATCCGTTTTTCAATGTATTTCAAAGTGCCCATCGATTCTCTCGTTAAAGTTGATTTAACGACTCTCTCAGAGAGTCAACTTTCACAAATTGAACGTGGTTATGATACCTATATTAAAGGAAGTGATATTCGTGTTCTTATATCCACTATTGACCAATATAATAATGAAAACATTGAGTTGGTTTCTGAAAAAGCAAAAGCAGGATACAAAAGTGGATTTTCAGATCCTGATTATATCCGAGTGCTTCCAACATTCCAATTACCGTTTTTGTCACGCGAGAAAAAATACCGAACATTTCAAATTAGCGGTGACTCCATGTTACCCATACCCGATGAATCTTTTGTAACTGGCGAGTTTGTTTTGGACTGGAACACCATAAGGGATGGCTATCCATATATTATCCTAACCAAAGAAGATGGAATTGTTTTTAAGATTGTTGAAAACAAAATTAAAGCTGACAAAAAACTTATTCTTCATTCTCTAAACTCGCTTTACGATCCATATGATCTTGATATTATGGACGTGAAAGAAATATGGAAATTTGTTCATTATATTAGCTCTGAAATGCCACAACCAAATCAAGAAAAACAAGACTTGGTTGCTACAGTTAAGCAACTGCGAAAAGAGGTCCATGCTATTCAAACTCAACTAAATATATAATTCCACCTATCTTTTTTCTGATGTTGTATGCTGTTATTGATGTAGAAACAACGGGCTTAAGCCCTAGAACCGAAAAGATTACTGAAATTGCGATTTACATCCATGATGGAGAAAGAATTATTGAAGAGTATTCAACGCTAATAAATCCTGAAACAAAAATCCCATTTCATATTACACGACTCACAGGCATCAATAATCAAATGGTAAAAGATGCTCCAAAATTTTATGAAATCGCCAAAAAAATAATTGAAATCACAGAAGGAAAGATCTTTGTTGGGCATAATGTTTCTTTTGATTATAATTTTATTAAAAGCGAATTTAAAAGTCTCGGTTATGACTTTAATCGCAAAACATTGTGTACCGTAAAACTTGCTCGTAAACTTATCCCTGGAAAAAAATCATATGGATTAGGCAATTTATGCAAAGAACTTGGTATTCAAATCCTAGACAGACATAGAGCTTCGGGAGATGCATTAGCTACAACAAAAGTTTTAGAATTACTTTTATCCATTGACCAAACTATTGCAAACAAATCATTAAAAGGGTTCAACTCAAATTTAAGCAAATCAATAATTGACCATCTTTCTACAGAAGCAGGTGTATATTATTTCTATAATTCCGATAATGAATTAATTTATGTTGGCAAAAGCAAAAATATTCATGCCAGGGTATTGTCTCATTTAAGCAATAACCTTACGCGAAAAGCTGTTGAAATGAGAGAAGCAATAGCTGATGTAGATTATAAAATCACCGGGAGTGAATTAGTTGCTTTACTATTGGAGTCGCATGAAATAAAAACACACAAGCCCATATTTAACAGAGCACAAAGAAGAAGCTTATATAATTATGGCCTGTATAAATTCAAAGATACAGATGGATATTTGCAATTAAAAATTCTCAAATTACTTGAGAATTCTGTTCCTCTTACTTCTTACGCTTCCATAAATGAAGCCAAACAGCATCTTTATACGTTGGCTGAAGAATATCAATTATGCCAAAAGCTGTGTGGGCTTTATGATTCAGATGGAGCATGTTTTCACTACCAGATTCATCAATGCAAGGGTGCATGTATAAACGAAGAATCACGGACTGATTATAACCTACGTGTGAAAAACGCAATCAAAAATTATCTATTCAAAAATGATAGTATTTTAATTATTGATAAAGGACGAAATGGCGAAGAGAAATCTGTAATAAAAATTGAAAAAGGAAAATATCTGGGCTTTGGGTTTTTTCCGGTGAATGGAAACAAAATAATAGTTGAAGAACTAAATAATTACATCGAAAAATATAATGACAATAAGGATGTTCAACAAATTATAAGAAGTTATTTAAGAAGAAATAATGTTGAAGCTATTATAAATGTCGACACCTAATCTTCTGCATTCTTGTTTTTTAATATTTTTTATATGCATCATCAGTTTCAATAAATTAATCACCTACCGAATTTTACATTATTTATCTGATGAATATAAATTACAAAAAAACAGTTCTATTTAATTCCAGAGTTACAAAAATACGGAGCTAAATATTATAGAATTTGTTCTACAAAGTAAAGTCCAAAAGAATAACCCAAAACATTAAATTGTAGTCTTAAATTCTCTCATCTTGGTTTAACCATAAAATCTACCATTTTGTATAACCTATTTCTAAACTTAGCTTTTTTATTAATTCGTTCATTTGTTTTGATGTTATAATTCAATAACTTGCATTGTATAATTGCTTAAATTATTAAACCTAACAACTTGAATATTATGAATGCACCAAAATTCTTAATTAAAATTTATCTCAAAACGATTGTGACGAGCGTTATAATTATAGCAAATATGCAAGTCTACCCTCAAAAGATAATCGAACAAACTTCTGCCGAACAAAGGCTAAAATGGTATACCCAAAATGAAGAACTTAAAGAAAACTCATTATTTAAAAACCTGCCATGGCAATTTATTGGACCAACCAATGTAAGTGGTAGAATGACAGATGTTGCTGTTGTTTCACCAAAAGGAAAAAACTACACCATATATATAGCCGGAGCATCTGGAGGTATCTGGAAAACTGATAATGAAGGAACAACATGGGTTCCTGTTTTCGAAAATGCCATGTCGACATCTATTGGTGATCTAGCAATCGATCCGCAAAACTCAAACATCATTTGGGCTGGAACCGGAGAGGCAAATATCTTTAGAAGTTCTCAGGCAGGTGCTGGTATTTACCGCTCAAAAGATGCAGGAAAAACCTGGGAGCATTTGGGTTTAATAAATACCAATACAATTTCCCGGATAATTGTTCATCCTGCTAATTCAGATATAGTTTATGTCGCCGCTGGCGGACATGAATGGACAAATAATAAGGATCGCGGATTATACAAAACCATTGATGGTGGAAGATCATGGAAGAAAATCCTTTATATAGATGATAAGACTGCTGCTAATGATTTAATAATGGATCCAAATAACCCGGAGATTCTTTATGTGTCTACATGGCAAAGAATCCGAAAACACTGGAATGATCCACGTAGTGAAAAAGATTACAAAGGAAGTGGTATATACAAGAGCACTGATGGTGGAAATAGCTGGGATGCAATTAATTTAGGTCTTCCTAATGCTGCTGATAGAGGCAGAATCGGAATTGATTTATGCAAAGCACAACCCAATGTACTATATGCATTTGTGGATAATTATGAAAAATTAGAGGCAAATGAAGAATTTAATGATCAAACAGATGCTTATGGCAGACCAAGTAGTGGAAGGATAAAAGGTGCAACTGTTTATCGTTCGGACAATTCAGGAGAGTTATGGAAGCAGGTTAGTGAAGAATCCAACTACATGGAAAACATGTCAGGAACTTATGGATGGGTGTTTGGCCAAGTACGTGTTGATCCAATTAATCCAGATAAAGTTTATGCCATGGGATTGGCATTGAATGTCTCGACTGATGGTGGAAAATCATTTACACAACTAAGAGGAATGCACAGTGATCATCATGGTCTTTGGATTGATCCTGAAAATACCGACTATTTAGTAAATGTAAATGATGGTGGAATTGCCATTTCCTATGATGGTGGAAAAAACTTCAGAACTTTTTACAACAACTTGCCCCTAACCCAATTTTTCAATGTTAATTTTGACATGGATGTGCCATTTCATATTTATGGTTCAATTCAGGATATTGGAAGCAAAAAAGGAGTTGTTGACTTAAGTCAAGGTCGATCAAAAATTCCGAGCGTTGCATTTTCAAATGCACCTGGAGGTGAAGGTAGTAATCATTTTGTCGATCCAACTAATCCTGATATTGTTTATTCTGCTGGCTTTTATGGTACAATTACACGTTCAAACGTAAAAACAGGAGTGAATAAAAATGTCATGCCTCCCGTACCTGAGGGAATTGATAAATTACGAGGACAATGGCTCGCACCCTTTATTATTTCGCCCCATAATTCTCAAATTTTATATCATGGTTCACAGGTAATTCACCGATCATTAAATATGGGCGAAACCTGGGAACAAATTAGTCCTGATTTAACCTATAATCTGGAGGAGAAGAAAGGGGATATTCCATATCAAACAATATTTAGTATCTCGGAATCAGCACTTAAGTTTGGATTAATTTATGCCGGAACAGATGATGGAAGAATTTGGGTAACAAAAAATAGTGGCTCAAATTGGAAAGAGATAAACAAAGGACTTCCATATAGAAAATGGGTCTCACAAGTTGAAGCGTCAAAATTTGAGCTTGGCACGGTTTATCTAACTCAGAATGGCAAACGCGAAGACGATTTCACTGCTTATATTTGGAAGTCAACTGATTTTGGAGAGACCTGGAAGGATATTTCTACAAATATTCCTTGTGGATCTGTTAATGTAATCAGAGAAGATCCTCAGAACAAAAACATATTGTATGTTGGAACAGATTATGGAGCTTACGTTTCACTAAATGGAGGTCAAGACTGGAATACCTTATCAGGCAATTTCCCGACAACTTATGTTCATGATTTGGTTGTGCATCCAAGAGACAACATATTGGTAGCAGCTACACATGGCAGGGGAATTTGGGCAATGGATGTATCCTACATTCATAAGTTAAATGATTCGATCCTTAATCTGGATTGTGAAATCCTCGATATCAGTGAAGGACAATTACCTTATAGCCCTGAACGATGGTATGCTAATACAGCCAAATTACCTCAAATTGGATTCTATCTTAAACAAGCCCAGGCCCTTACAATTTCCATTAAAAATATTGAGGGTAAAACTGTGTTTGAATCAATTACTCAGAAAGATAAAGGATTAAACTTTTTTGAATGGAATTTACAGGATTCTGAAGCTAAAAAACTTGTCAATGAAGGTGAGTATTCCTTGATCATTAAAGGTGATACATTCGAGTTAAAGAAAGAGATCAATGTGCTATCTTACAAAGATTAAGGACTTAATATTAAAAACACATTCTTACCTTTTGATGCTAAATATTATTTAAGAACTCACGGTACGGGGATTATTGTGAGTCCTTTTTTGTATGCCTGATCTTATAATAGTTATAATTATCTATCAATTGAGGCCGATAAGATTATGTCTCTAAATAACATTTAAACATCAACTCGATATTTCTAATTAAATATTATATTTGCACCCATATTTCGGGGTGTAGCGCAGCCCGGTTAGCGCGCGTCGTTCGGGACGACGAGGCCGGAGGTTCGAATCCTCTCACCCCGACATATTTTATTATCAAGCATATCTTTTCTTTTACCATCCGCAATTCTTCTAGTCCTAAACGCCGATTTATTAACAAGACATTGTCTATATCTATTTAATTGCAAGAATAATTTAGGGTAAAAAAACATAACTTTGATTGTATTCGTATGAACTGAGCTTATCTTTATGAAGAATTTTTTTCTTTCGTTTATTTTTTTACTACTTATTATAAATCAAGGAGCAGCCCAAAAACCGTTTACCAAAGAAATTGGGATCTACACCGATAACGACTCATACATCAGCTTATATAACGATGGTTACTACACCAATGGCGTGACATTTTTTTACAAATTCATACCAAAATCTCAAGATACATCTTTCCCTAAAAAAATAATAGAATATAATCTGGGGATCAAAATGTATACTCCAAGAAAAGGCACGGCTCCACTAATTATTGATCAAGACAGGCCTTTTGCCGGATATTTGTATGGTAAAGCATTCTTAAATTATTTTTATAAAAATGAATCTTTTTTAAAAGTTGGCATTAGCTTAGGCATCGTTGGCCCTTCTTCAGGTGGTGGAAACATTCAGAACTCTTTCCATAAATTATTAGGACTATATGAAATTAAAGGATGGGAATATCAAATTAAAGATTTGTTGGCATTAAATGCTCATTTCCTGTTTTCTAAAAAAATATTTCGTATTTGCAGTGAGAGGATTGATCTGCAAGCGCTTACCGAAGTAAATTTAGGGACAGTTGAAACCAATGGCAGCATTGGGTTTATAAATAGATTAAGTATGTTCCCTGCTAACAAAATCTACAATTCTGGACTTTATGGAAGTCTTATTGATTCGAAAGCATTGAAAAAAAGTCAACGTATCTCTGAATTTTTTCTTTTTGTTAAACCGATGATTCATTATCGAATTTATGATGCTACCATTCAGGGAAGTATGTTTAGTAATAAAAGTCCGGTCACTTATGAGATTGAGCCAATTTTATACTCACTTGAAACAGGAGTAATCTTTCAATTATATCGGGTAAATATAAAATACTCGGTTACTTTTAACGGAATTGAAGTAATAAATGACAAAGTAAGACGTCAAACTTATGGAAGCATTGATATTTCTTATATTTTTTAAACCATAATGACTTTAATTAATTTTTAATCTCAATCAAAAATGAAAACTAAATTCTCACTAATTATACTATTCTTTATTATAATCTCTCAAAACCTGTATTCTCAGAAACTATTCACACGAGAAATTGGAATTCAGAGCGATAATGATACTTATGTTTCCTTATCAGAAGATAAATATTACACCAACGGTTTAATGTTTTTTTATCGATTTATTCCAAAAAAAGTGAATCCTGGAATAACTAAACAGGTGATTGAATTCAGAATTGGGAACATGATGTACACTCCGTCATCAGCCAACAAGCCAAATCCTGAAGACCATGATCGTCCATTTGCCGGTTATACTTTTGCACAAGCACAGATAAGCAAATTTTACAAGAACGAATCAATGTTTAGGTATGGTGTACAAATTGGAATAATAGGACCAGCTAGTGGTGTAGGAGCATTTCAAGAACTTATGCATAATTTTATTGGATGGTATAGTGTTAAAGGGTGGGAATATCAAATAACCAATGCTTTTGGTTTGAATGCTCATGCAATGTATTCGATGAAAATAACTAATTATCTGAGCAAGCAAGCAGATATCAATCTATACTCTCTTGCAAATATTGGAACAATACAAACAAATATTGCCATCGGATTTTGGAACAGGATAAGCATTCTGCAATTAAATAAAACCTATGAATCAAACATATTTGGAGCTTCTATTGTTCAAGACAGGAAGATCAAATCTGAAAGGAAATCTGATTTCTTTTTCTTCTTTAAACCTCAGTTAGAATATCACCTTTACGATGCTACTATTCAGGGTAGCCTGTTCAACGATAAAAGCCCTGTTACTTATGGAATTGAGCCACTACAAATGACAATCGAATTTGGTTTAATGTTTCAATTTGAAAGAGCAAATATCTGGTATTCTGTTACTTTACAAAGTAAGGATGTGAAAAATGATCTTGTTGAAAGATATGCATGGGGTAGCTTAAAATTATCATGGATGATTTAGAATTAAAAACATCAAATATTAATAATTAACCTGATAAATTCAATAACTCCCTCATTAACCTATATTAACTTCGGTTAAATACCTATAAAAAAGATTTTTATAAAAATCCTAGGGATTTAATGTCTAACAACTCCATTTTCAAAAATAGTATCGATGAATAAACTATAACTGGGCTATATCGGGCCCAATACTTTAGCTTGTTTGACAAGAAACTTACCCACAAACTATTCTTGTTTCAGATCTTCCTTGTTAACTAATT
>Ga0268284_1001030_pt1 | contig 15773 bp, 15 predicted proteins | sample saktaG_14_FD_190137 | JGI IMG/M metagenome (GOLD analysis project Ga0268284, IMG submission 190137) | Saline water microbial communities from Sakinaw Lake, British Columbia, Canada - sak_2013_06_06_40m | ecosystem: Environmental > Aquatic > Non-marine Saline and Alkaline > Saline ...
GGTTTGCCACGCAATAGCTCCAGTACTAACTGGGCTTTTTTCTTTGCACTTTTTCTCTGCTGTTTTGCCATTAGGTTGGTAAATTTAAGCTTAAAAAGTGCTAACATTTAATTGAGGCTAATATAGAGGGTTTAAAAGATGAGCTGTTGAACCAGGTCGGGGAAGCTGGTGTGGTTATGGTTCATTGCAGCTATTCAGCCAAAAAAGGCAAAAGAATCAGAATATGGAACTCTGTAATTCTGTTTGACCAGAATATACATACAAGCGACCGAAGCCAATTGCTTCATGCAATTAATATTCCCTTTGCCCCGGAATGGAAAGAGATTAAGGCTGGAACCATTTTCAGGTTTACGCTTATCTTTTCATCCCTTCCCGAAAACTGTACTCTTTTTGACCTCTATGAAGAGACTCAAGACCCGGAGGCGATTATTGTTCATAGCATCGGGAGAAACAAGGACGATGTTTACCATGTGAAAATAAAATAGGTTATGATAGGATCAGTAATTCAATACGACTCAATCCTGGCAGTCTGGGATGAAAATGGCAACAGGATCGGAGCCCTGTCGCTCGGTGGCGGAGTGATGCTTGGATACTCAAACAGTTTCATCGTCCTGCGCTACGGCAATATGATTGTTACAACCGACGCCGACCAGCGACAATTGGGTAGTGTCGTTCTGCCCGCGGAATACGAGATCACCGGAATTACCAACAGCGGGTTCCTGGCCAGAACCGGCAACACCTTGCAGGTTTATGACGCTCACTGTGATCACGTGGGGGTGCAATCGATATAAAGAATGGAAACAATCTGCGAAATAGCGAAAACCGTCAGGCAGCATTACCTTCAAAGGTTTCTCATCGACTACAATGAGAATAAGCAAAGACTTTCCCAAATTAAATCCAATGGTAATTCCGGAACTCCGGATAACTGGAGTCTGGTTACCGATTGCGAGATGGGATTGTACCGAAAAACTTTGAAATATAAAGATCTCACCCAAGGCCAGCCGAATCAAAAGCCAAAACTTTACAGGCATGATATGGTTTTAATCAAGGATACTAAAGCTGTGAAGCCATTTATGTGCTGGCCAGTCCTCATCCCTGACGATGAAGAATTTGTAACAGAAGACATCCCGTATTTTTTGCCCTGCTTCACGACAATAAAAAATACTTTAATTGAGATCAATCCTTTTCCCTGGTTTGTATGCAATATTTCATTTTGCCCCAATGCCGAAAATGTGAAAGGAATTATTGATCTATGGTTTCGAAACTGGTTTTATCCAAAGAGGAAAGCAGATCCATTCTTAAATGTAGTGCATAGGATTGACGGTCCCAACAGGGAAAATGACGGAGGAGAGTCGTATCAATTTGACTTTGGCACCGCACCTGATGAGGCGTTTTGCGATCTAATTAATCAATGTAGCAGGGACGGAGTTACCAAAATTGTAATTAAATAATAAATCGATAATCATTATGGAAAAGGACTGGAAATCAATCATTGGCGACTATTTCAAAAAACACAATCTTCTTCGGCTTGAATACCTTAACGATAATCTGCAGTCCCACTGTAAAGAGTATGTTGATTATCTCAATGAGTTTCACAATGTAAGGGCCAAGGCAGAAGGAGTCCATTTTAGAGAGAACATTTATGGAATCGGCATTAAGATGCAGATATAATAGGCGATATAAACAAACGTTTAACTTAAAACACAAATATCCTGATAGCACCTTTACGTTTAAATTCCCGGTTTAAACTTAAAATTCTCTCCCATGAGGTGCTTAAATGTATTAGCGTTTATCATTTTTTTTGGATCTCTTCCGACTGGCCTGAAGGGTCAGAATGAAACAGAACCAAAGCCGGCGGCCAAACAAAGCCTCCCAAAAGAAGCTCTGCAAAGCAAGTACAGGATCCAGCTTATGGAATCCGGCATTGATGGTTTGGAGACAATGCGAACTCAGGCGAAAGCATTCGCCATCAAATTTAAAAGGAATGCCTATATCGTAAAGAGTGAAGGCTTGCTGCAGCTTCAGGCAGGGGATTTCATTGAAAAGAGGTACGCAAAACCATCGCTCGCATCTCTGAAAAAGCAGTATAGCAAATCAAGAATTGTAAGATCGCTGAACGATTCAATATTAGAATTTGAACGGGTGGAAAAAAGGAAACCGGTAAAAGTAAATTCCTTACAAGATTATGTTGCAATTAGCTATGAAAAATACTCGGGGAAAATGTCTGACTGGGACGATCCTAAATACCAGGCCGCTAACACTGCTATAAGTATAGACTACCTGTCTGAACAGGAAAAGCAGGTGTTTTATTATTTGAACCTGGTGCGGATAAATCCCAAATTATTTGCCGACACCTATTTGTCCTTCCTTAAAGACTCAAAAGATTATTATGAAAGCTCATTGAGGGAGGAATTATACAGGATGCAGCCGGTTCAGATACTTAAACCCAGTCCTACCCAGTTCGAATCTGCCAGATGTCATGCTGTTGAATCGGGTAAGACAGGTTATACCGGACATGTAAGGGACAAATGCAAAGCCTCTTTCGTTGGCGAGTGTTGCAGTTATGGTATAGACAATGCGATGGGGATTGTTTTGCAACTCTTGATTGATTCGAAAGTTAAATCCTTAGGTCACCGGCAGATTTGCTTATCTAAAAATTACAATGTAATGGGCGTCAGTATTCAGCCTCATAAGCTTTACGGATTCAATGCAGTAATTGATTTTAGCATCGATGTCACGGCCCTCTCAAAATAGCGCACCCCGAAAGTCTCGGTTCAATCTCATAAGAAGTAATCTGTTTACGGTGTCTGCAGGAATCTTATGTGGAATGGTGGTTCTTAGTGTGTCGTTCGAAATTTTTTCCAACGACAACTCCAGTGAGAAAAATCCACAGGCGAAGCACGCAATGAAAATGACTGTTTCAAGACCATCTGCAGGGAACGTTGTTAAAAAATGCTTTTTATTGACTTACAACCCTTCGGCGAATTTGATTCATGCATGCTCGAACTTGAAAAGAAGGAGATTGAATCCTTCTATTCTGTTAAATGCAGAATCCTTCCAGCCATTCAACTCCCCGGAATGTCATATTACCCTCCCAGAAACCGCTACAGAGCTGATAGTCTGTTAGATTTTCTCGAAACTTATAAGCCCGGCAACATTAACTTTATTGTCGGACTAACAGCAGAGGATATTTCCTGTACAAAGGAGCCACATGCTGATTACGGAATCTTTGGTTTGGGATTCATGCCAGGACATTCGTGTGTGATATCAACCTATAGACTAGGGAAAAACGTATCCCATGCAAAACTTAAAGAAAGACTTACGAAAGTGGTCTTACATGAGCTTGGTCATAACTTCGGACTGGATCATTGTTCCACATTGAATTGCCTGATGGAGGATGCCGGGGGCACGATAAAATCAGTTGATCGTGAGCAGAAAGCCGTTTGCTCTAAATGTTCTGAATATTTAGCCAGGATCGATAGAACCGATTAAGAATAATTTATCCATTGAACCATGAAATTCATCCGAACCCTTGTTGTAGTGGTTTTGATTGCAGCCGCAGCGGGATGGATATGCCGGCAGTGGCTCTTTATTAACCTTGTAACCTATAAAATATCAGGGAAGCGGACAGATTACCTGGTTTATTATATCAGCCTGGAAAAGAAAATAAATCAAAATGCAGCTTTCGGAAACCCTGCCGGAATAAAGGAGATAATAAAGCTATGTCATAAAATAACATCCGATCACCTGGAGTTCACCACCGCACCATGCAGCAGCGATCCCAAAAAATTATTTTACACGCAAAAGGCCAACTGCATTGGATATGCCGCATTCTTTACCACATGTTGTAACTACCTTCTCAGTAAATCCGGATTAGCAGGATCCTGGGTGGCAATACACCGTGTTGGAAAGCTGTATTTTTTCGGCCTCAATCTTCACCAATTTTTCAAATCTGCATTTTTCAGAGACCATGACTTTGTGACCATTGAAAACAGGACAACAGGTGAGGTCATTGCTGTTGATCCAGTGCTGGCCGATTACCTGCAGATACCCTTTATAATGTCCGCAAAATAAAAAAAGCCACCCATCAAGGCAGCTTCGTATTGTTGGTAATCGATCACCTCTTCAAAATCAGCAACAGCAGGTGTCACCGGAGCCAGGAAAGCAAAATCATTTACTGCAACAGCATCCTCAAAGGTCGCCTCGCAGGGTAAACTGGGTGCAAGGGATGTCACAAAAATTTCTGTGTTGTTGTTTGCCACGGGTGCTGATTCGTTATTGATTCCGGCAACGCCCTCACGTCAACAGGTGTTTGCGCTGTCTCCCCTTCATCTCCATCATCATCCGGCACATATTTTAACACAAGTATGTTTTCATCAATTGTCGGGTCCTTAATAAGAAACAATGGTTCATCTTCATTGTCGTGGAGCTGAGAACCAATGGCGTACACCGTTTTGTACCTGCTGTATGCTTCTATTTCAAAACTGGTATCGACATCTTCTTTACCGTCTGTCAGCTCCATACCTAAATCATATTCGGTTTCCGCGCCCTGCTCCATATATTTCGTCAGCCGAAGCATAGCAGAAGGATGTCCCTCAATCTTGTTGGCGTAGTACGGATCAAACCTCTTGTGAAATGCCTCCTCCCAGTCACGCTGAAGCTCCATGATGAATTTTTTTGACGGGAGGTGCGTTCCGTCATCCGTAAACTCTACTGCTTTAAACGAAGTTACAAGTTCCATGGCTGCGATTTTGGTAATTAGTGTCTGTAAGTATGCTGTAATAGGAAATCAAACCACTTAAAGTAAATCCTTCCAATGCGCTATTCTGCGAAGCATAGACCAACTTAGTCCTGTCAAATCAATATCATCAATGCTTTTCCTGATGATCTGTTTACAGTCGTCATGTATGAAATCCACGTAAAAACCATACCAGAGATGGATTTTTACGAACTCGTTCCAAAAAGCTTCGAACGAATTGTAATCAACTAAGCTTCGGGTGTCACCGCATTCTTCCGTAAAGTCCACATAAACTGAACCACATCTTATGTGATCTATACCGTTCACGGTGTATTTATATACCGAAGAACCACCACCCTCACAGCCATAGCTGAATAGCAAAGTTTGTTCAGTCATAATTCAATTTTATTTTCATTATTTGTCATCACAATAGACTGTGAGGTCTAAGGCATCCCTGAATTTTTCCGCTAAAACCAACTGCTCAACCTTCTTAACCAAATCAGGCTCGGTCCATATAATCCAGCCGGAATACATCGACAAACCATTCCCAACCAGTCGCATATATGCCCAATTTGCACTTATAGTCCATTTTTCAGGGGGCTTGCGTTTGTATATTGGTCTTCCATTGTCAATTAGCATAAGTCGAACAGCAGTCGCCGAGAATTCCTGGGGTGTTATTACAATCTCTTCTAATTTGATAATGCTTGTAACCCGTTCATGATAAACCACTTTATTTTCAAAAAGACCTGCGAACAAGGGAGATAATGCCAGATAACGAAATTCCAAATCACCACTCGTGGAGGTTAACTCCCCTTTCGTATATTTTTTCCGAAGATCAGCGATAGTCACTGTGATTGGTTTTGGTTATTAAAAAAGATTACTTCCAGGCTTCCTTCATTCATTATCTTCCAAAGTAACGACCCCACACCGTAATCTATTTATATTCCGCATAAAATGTTCCGTCACGCGTCACGCGTCACGTGTCACGGTTTACGCCACCCCAAATCCAATGCTTTTTGGCAACGGCAGTGAGTAATCCTCATCAAAATGGTGATAAACATCAGCCAGGGTCATGTCGTGGTCAAACGAAACCGGCCGCCCAAGAATCTTTGCAATGTTCTCTGCCTTGCGGATGGTCAGCGGTTTGAATTCATATTTGGCGATGATCCTGCCTTTGCGCAGCAAGGCTTTGTCAATCCTCGAAATATCGGTATTGAAGGTGCATATGATTTGAAGGTTCAAACAATCGCTCAGCAGACCATCCGAAATGTTAAGCAGATTGGAAACACTCAGATTCTCCTCATTCATCCGGTCCCGCACCACATTTTCCGCATCCTCAATGATCAGTATTGAATTCGGATAGTCGATCATCAACGCCAAAAAATCGGGCGAAGCAATTTGTGGTGCCATTTCCGGCGGAATAAAAATCATCTTTTTACCCAATACAGAGGCAAGATAGCGTATATAGGTGGTCTTCCCGGTACCCGGCCTGCCGTGAAGCAGAATAATCCCTTTGCCCCTTGACTTGTTCAGTTTTTCTACAATGGTATCATGCACCGACCTGAAATCATCGTTATAGGCCAGCGAAATATCAATATCGGGCAAGGTAACCTCAAATTCATTGATATATAACCCTGTCATGGGATCAGCCACCAGCACCCCAATACTTCTCGATGCCGAAACAATAACGCTCGATTGCAGATAATCGCTAACCTTTTCCAAAAGCAATTTGTCGGTGCTCCCCGAAAACAGGACCGAAACCGTGGGGTCATTCCGCAAGCTCTCGAAATACACCAGCAGGTTTTTACGAATCATCAGCACCCCTTGGGTCATGATATATTTACCTGCCCTGCGGTCGTAGTACCACTGTATTACCGTATTGATCTCAGGAACCCTGAACTTTCGAATGATTTCATTGATGATTTCATCGCCGGGCAATAAATGACGGATAACCCGGTGCGAGGGGATCTGACTGTTATGAAAGATGAAAAAGGTCGCCGGGTCCAGGCTTCCGAAACTGGAGTCGTACTTCATCCGAAACCCTTCACTGCGGGCAATTTTATGAAGGTTTTCATCCGCCGAAGGCCCTTTCTTTCTTATGGAATTCGCAGTGTTCATACTATTATTGACTTTTCTCCAAAGTAACGACCCCATACCGTAATCTATTTATATTCCGCATAAAATGTTCCGTCACGAGTCACGCGTCACCTGTCACGTTTTTTTCGTCACGCGTCACGTTATTTTTCCCGTAATGTTATTACGTTCACAAAAACTTATACATTTGATATGTTATACTAATGTAATATTTAAATTCGGGGTTGTTATTCATAATCATTTCTGAATATGCCAATTAACAAACACTCCTTTGCCCGCTACCAGGTCATCGATGCCTGCATCCGCAACAGGCAGCGGTCATATCCCGATATTGGCTACCTCATTGAACGATGCAGTAAACGGCTCGACCAGAGGATTTCCAGATCAACCATTGAGAAAGATCTGAAGGCCATGAAAGATGAGCCCGAGCCTGGCTATTATGCTCCAATCCGGTTTGATCGGCAAAAACGGGGATATTATTATGAGGATCCTGCTTATTCTATCGCCAATATCCAGGTAAAGGAAGAGGATATTGACGCCATTGAATTCGCAGCCAGTATTCTAAGGCAATATCGGGGCTTTCACATGGTCAAGCGGTATGCCGAGGCCATCGACCGCATTCTTGACGTGGTAGATGTAAGGCGCATCCTTAGTATAGAGGAATTTGAGGAATTCGTACAATTTGAAAATCCTCCTTACCTCGAGGGAAGCTGCTACATCGAACCCATCATCCGGGCCATCAAAGAAAAGAAGGCCATCCGCATCGAACACTTGTCCTTTAGAACATTTAAACCTCAATCCCCTGCTGTAAGCAGTATTATAAAGGAGTCAACTTCCAAAGCAACCTCGCGCATACTCCACCCTTACCTCTTGAAAGAGTATAATAACAGATGGTATGTGATCGGATGGGATGAAAACGAAAAGGACATTCGCACCTTTGGTCTCGATCGGATCAAATCTATCGAACCTTTAAATATCCCTTATCGCAAATCAGATTTCAATCCTAAAGAATATTTCAAAAACACCATAGGGATCATTGCTCCCCAGTCGAAACCACCAAAGATAAAAATAGAATGCACCAAACAGCAGGCTCAGTATCTTCTCACACAGCCAATTCATTCCAGCCAAACTGTTCTGAAGGAAACAAAAGACAACGTGGTTTTTACCTTTGAGGTGCATCCTACCTTTGAATTCGTCTCATTATTGCTTGGATTGCGAGAAAAAGTGAAAGTCCTGTCACCAGCCTGGGTAAGACAAGGGATGAAAGAACTTTTGGAACAAATGATCCGTAAATATCAATAAACCATAAATAGATGATGGTGGCAGCGATTAAATTTGCTAAAAAAATCCAGAATAATGGCCATTAAAAAATCCGAACTCTACTCTTCTCTCTGGGCCAGTTGCGATGAACTCCGCGGTGGCATGGATGCCAGCGAATATAAGGACTATGTGCTGTTGATGCTATTTATCAAATACATCAGCGATAAATATGCAGGCGTGCCTTATGCCCCGATTACGGTTCCTGAAGGAGCAAGTTTCAAAGACATGGTTGCCTTAAAGGGCAAACCAACAATTGGGGATGATATCAATAAAAAGATCATTGGCCCTATCGAACAAGCCAACAAATCGTTGGGTTCCATCAAGGTTGATTTTGATAATCCCGAAAAGCTGGGTACCGGCGATGAAAAGGTAAAACGCCTTTCAAACCTTATTGCCATTTTTGAAAAGCCGGAACTGAATTTTGCCAAAAATAAGGCCGAAGGCGACGACATCCTGGGTGATGCCTATGAATACTTGATGAGGAACTTTGCGACCGAAAGCGGCAAAAGCAAAGGCCAGTTTTATACTCCTGCCGAGGTGAGCCGCATCATGGCCAAGATCATTGGCATCAACAATGAGAATAGCACCGCCAATACCACCATTTATGACCCAACTTGCGGATCGGGCTCGCTGCTGCTTAAAGTGGCCGACGAAGCCGAACGTAAGATCACCATCTACGGACAGGAAAAGGAGAGCGCCACGGCCGGACTGGCCCGCATGAATGTGGTACTGCATAATTGTCCCACCGCACTGATCAAATGTACCGGCAACAGCACCCTTTCCGATCCCCAGTTCACTGAAGCCAATGAAGGATTGAAGCAGTTTGATTACATCGTTGCCAATCCGCCGTTTTCTTCCAAAAACTGGAGCAACGGACTGGACATTTCGTCCGAAACCGCCGACAGATATGGCCGTTTCGCTGGTTTTGGGGTTCCGCCCGATAAAAATGGAGATTATGCCTTTCTGCTGCACATGATCCGTTCGTTAAAGAGCAAGGGCAAGGCCGCGGTTATTCTTCCCCATGGCGTGCTGTTTCGGGGCAATGCAGAAGCTGAAATTCGAAAGAATCTTATCCGCCGGGGATATATTAAAGGAATTATCGGGTTACCAGCCAACCTGTTTTACGGTACCGGCATCCCGGCCTGCCTGATTGTGATTGACAAGGAAAATGCCAACAACCGGAAAGCCATTTTCATGATCGATGCCGGCAAAGGGTTCACCAAAGATGGTCCTAAAAACCGTCTCCGCGACCAGGATATTCACAAAATTGTGGATGTGTTTAACAAGCAACTGGAATTGCCAAAGTACAGCCGAATTGTTCCCATCACGGAAATAGAAAACAAGGAGTACAATCTTAACATTCCACGGTACATCGACAGCCAGGAAGATGAAGACATCCAGGATATTGAGGCGCATCTCAAGGGGGGTATTCCGAATGCCGACCTGGAAGCATTGAACCATTACTGGCAGGTTTATCCCGGGTTAAGGAACATACTGTTTGCTCCACACCAGCGACTCGGGTATAGCGAACAAAAGGTTGATAAATCAGCCATCAAAAGCGTCATTTTCTCGCATCCGGAATTCACCAGTTACAGCCAGAAGGTTTTCGGGGTATTTGAAAACTGGAAACAACAAACCATTCCTACCCTAAAAAACATGGAGCCGGCGGTAAAACCCAAAAAACTGATCCATGAAATATCTGAAGATCTGCTGCTATGTTTTTCAAACCTCAGCTTGATCGACCGCTATGATGTATACCAGCATCTGATGACCTACTGGAGCGAAACCATGCAGGACGATGTTTATGTGATCTCCGACGATGGCTGGAAGGCTGGCCGTGAGGTTTATCGGATCCATAAATCTTCCAAAGATAAAAACGGCAAGACCAAAGAGAAGGAAGTTGAGGGTTTGGAAGGCATTGAAAGCAAATTAATCAAGCCAGAGTTCATTATCAACCGATACTTTGAGGCAGAGAAAGCGGCTCTGGAAGAAATCGAAAGTCAATGGGATTCATTTGCTTCGCAACTGGAAGAGATGGAAGAAGAGCAAGGGGGCGAGGAAGGTTTGCTGTCGGATGCCAGGAATGACAAGGATAAAATAACGGCAGCCAGTGTGAAGGATCGCCTACGAAAAATCAGGGGAAACGAAATAGATTCCGATGAACAAAAGGCCCTGAAGGCATACCTGAAATTATCGGATGCCATGGTTGACTTGAACAAGAAGATCAAAGAGCATCAAAAGATTCTGGAGATAAAAGTCTGGAACCAGTATAAGGTTCTTTCCGATGATGACATTAAAACCATCGTAGTGGACGATAAATGGATGAATACTATGGATCAGGCCATCCACGCGGAGATGCAGCGCATCAGTCAGCGGCTGACCCAGCGCATCAAAGAACTGGCCGACCGGTATGATACCCCGATGCCTATGTTGCTTGATGAAGTTCAAATGTTGGAAGAAAGAGTTAATGGACATCTGATTAAAATGGGATTTGTATGGCAGTGAGGGAAGGATATAAACAGACTGATATGGGGTTAATTCCTCTTGAATGGGACGTGAAAGAATTCGAAGAGGTGATGGAGGGATTTTCCAGCGGACAAACACCTTACAGAGCAATTGCAAATTATTATAAAGGGGATATTCCTTGGGTGACAAGTGGTGAACTTAACTATAATGTGATTACGGAAACTATTGAGAAAATTAGCATTGAAGGTGTCAGAGCCGCAAATTTGAAGATGATTCCAAAAGGAACATTTTTGTTTGCAATTACAGGATTAGAAGCAGCGGGTACAAGAGGAAGTTGTGCAATAACTGGAATTGAAGTGACAACGAACCAGTCATGTATGGCTTTATATCCAAAGAAAAACCTTTTAATCACTCCATTTTTGTATCATTACTATGTTAAATTTGGAAATGAACTAGCATTTGAATATTGTCAAGGAACTAAACAGCAAAGCTATACAGGCGCTATTGCAAAAAAACTCCCAATTATAGTTCCTCCTTCAATTGAAGAACAAACAGCCATTGCCACCGCCCTCAGTGATGCCGATGCCCTGATCACCTACCTGGAAAAACTCATTAAGAAAAAACGAGATATAAAACAGGGGGCGATGCAGGAGTTGTTGAGGCCGAAGGCGGGGTGGGTGGTTAAAAATTTGGGAGAAATTGCAGATGAAAATAAAAAATGGAGTTTTACTGGTGGGCCATTTGGATCAAATCTTAAATCGTCGGATTATACAGAAAATGGAATACGAATCATTCAGCTTCAAAATATTGGAGATAGTGTCTTCAATAATGAATCTGAAGTTTTCACTTCCAAGTCTAAAGCTGACGAGTTGATTAGTTGCAATATTTATCCTGGAGAAATTATTTTATCGAAAATGGGTGATCCAGTTGCAAGAGCATGCATTATTCCAAATAATCATGATCGTTATTTGATGTGCTCTGATGGTATCAGATTAGCTGTAAATGAAAAAGAATATAACACCTATTTTATATACGCTTATATTAATTCTCCTGCCTTTAGGGTTATAGCAGAAAACAATAGTACGGGTTCTACACGAAAGAGAATTGGGCTGTCCCAATTACGAAGCTTAGAGTTAAAAATCCCAAAACTGGGGGACCAGATAGCTGTCGCTGAGATACTTTCCTCAATGGAAGAAGAAATTACCACTCTTGAAAAAAAACTATCAAAATATAAAATATTAAAACTAGGTATAATGCAGGAGTTACTCACGGGTAAAACACGATTAATTTAAATATTCTATTTTAGAACCTATGGATAAAATAGCTCAAATCAATGCTGTTTTGAAAACCTATTTTGAGATGAATCCCACCTCAGTCCCTATACTGGCCAAGGAATTTATGCCACAATTCATCAAGGCGGGTATTTTCAAAAAGGACTATCGGGATGGATTACCAATCAGGAATTTACTCAGGGTATTGGATAAAGCAAAACAGCTTGACTGTATTCCTTTCATTATAGCCGAGCGGAAGCCAAAAAACACAAACTGGTATTTCGCAAACAGCACTTATAATGCCCTGGTTGAAGTGACAGTCACCGTTGGTTCCCTAAAGCATAACGCAAAACCTAAAAGAAGCTCCCGTAAATCAAGCGACGAACATTATGTGATTGACCTATGTGACAAATGCTTTGGAAAACAAGGTTTGCGTCAGCATCGGTTTGATTTCCTGTTGGGCGATGCAAACGCGAAAGGTAACCGTGCGAAGCTCCCGATCGATGTCTTTTACCCGGAATTGAACCTTGTCGTTGAGTATGAAGAATACCAGCATTCACATGCTGTCAATCACTTTGACAAGCCCGATGTGATCACGGTAAGTGGCGTTCATCGAGGCGAACAACGAAAGATCTATGATCAACGGAGGACGGATGTGTTGCCGAAATATGGGATAAAGCTAGTGGTGATAGGTTTTAATATGTTTGATTGCGACAGCCAGCATAAGATCATCAGGAATGATGAAAATGATCTTTCGTTGGTAAACGATTATTTAAATTGCAAGTTACAAGAAAGAGTTACCCATTAAATGACATTATTATGGACGAACAAGAATCGAAATTATCTTTAAAACCGATCAACGACCTCCTGGATGAGCGGTTTTTCATACCTGCCTACCAGCGGGGTTATCGGTGGTCGCCACTGATGGTCAAACAATTGCTTGATGACATTTGGGATTTTAAAACAAATATGCCAAAGTTTGATTCAAAGGAGGAAGTGCCCTTTTATTGTCTCCAACCCATTGTGGTAAAAGAAAAAACCATCGATGGTAAAAAACAATGGGAGGTTATAGACGGCCAACAACGGTTAACCACCATCCAGATAATCCTTTACTATTTTAATCAGTCGGAGTTTAAAAAGCCCAAAAGAATCTTTTCCCTATCTTATCAAACTCGCAAGGATAGCGACTATTTTCTTCAACACATGGAGTATTCGAAATGGGCAGAAAAAAATATCGACTATTTCCATATTCATGCAGCCTATCAGGAGATCGACAAATGGTTTGCAAGTCTTACATCGGAAAATGAAGCGATCAGGGGTGATTTCTACACAGTTTTGATTAACCAGGTTAAGATTATCTGGTACAAGGTTGTTGAATTATCGAACAAATCAGAGGATGCAGCCTCCATCGATATTTTCACGCGTTTGAATATTGGCAAAATTCCACTCACCAATGCTGAGTTGATCAAAGCCATGTTTCTGCAAAAAGGGAATTTCCAGGAGGATAAAGTCAGTTTAAAACAATTGCAGATTGCCTCGGAGTGGGATGCTATCGAAAAGGAATTACAAAAAAAAGATTTCTGGTATTTCATTTACAATCCAACCAATCCGATTAAATATATCAATCGCATTGAGTACATATTCGACCTGATGAAACATAAGGTACGGGAACACGAAAAGTACTTCACTTTTAATGAGTTTCAGAAAGATTTTGCCGAGAGTAAAAAGGGTAAAGAACGACCTGATATTGATGCACTCTGGCTTAAAGTTAAAAAATATTTTCTTTGTTTTGAGCAATGGTACAGCAATAGGGAGTTATACCATCTTGTTGGTTTTCTTATTGATTGTGGGAAGGATATCAATAAACTTAAAGAACAATCAGAAGGAACTTCAAAAACCTCGTTTATCAAATATTTAAAACTGGATATTCGCAAGCAAATAGAATGTCAAGTAGATGAATTGGTCTATAATGATCCACGCATAAAAAAGGTTTTGCTGCTTTTCAACATACAGACCATTCAGGTAACTAAAAATACCGACATGCGCTTCCCTTTCAACCGGTATAAGGAAGAACAATGGGATATTGAACATGTTCGATCACTTACAACCGAAATAATTGCAGGAAATAAAAGGAAAAAGTGGGCCGCGGATATTCTGGAATATTTTACAGGTGAAACCGGATGGTCCGATCAATGTTCAGATGGCACGGTTAAATCGAAAAGAGAAATCCAGCAGGATGTTTTAAATACATTAACCGAAGAAGAAAAGGATTTTTGCAACCGTCTGTTGAATATTTTTAATTCTGAAAAAATCGAAGATGATTATTTTGATCTGCTATATCGAAATTTAACAACCCATTTTAAAGAAGAGGCAGAGCCTGAGACCATTAACAGCATTTCAAACCTGGCTATACTTGATTTTTCGACCAACCGTGGATATAAAAATGCCATGTTTCCCATTAAACGGAAAAGAATCCTCGAAAACGACATGACTGGCGTTTTTGTGCCCATTTGCACAAAAAATGTGTTTTTAAAGTCATATAGTAAAAAGATGGTCGAAGTGATGTATTGGAAAGAACATGATGCCAATGAATACCTGCTGGCCATCAAACAAATGTTAAAGGAGTATTTACCCATTCAAGAAACCAGCCATGAGCAATAAAGAATTTGATTTACAGTCGGGCAAACGATCCACTTTTTTTAACCTTTTCAGAGAAAAGGGATACCATGTGGAAATTCCGATCATCCAGCGGGATTATGCCCAGGGCCGGGCGACTACCGTAGAAATAAGGGAATCTTTTCTGGATGCATTGTATGAATATCTTGATGAAGATATACCCAACCGTGACTTAGACTTCATTTACGGAAGTTTAATAAATAATGGAGATACCTGTTTTGTCCCATTGGATGGACAACAGCGCCTCACAACACTGTTCCTTTTGCACTGGTACCTGGCCAATTTATCGGGCAACACGCTTGTTTTCAAAACATATTTGGCCAATGGGGCAAAATCGAAATTTACTTATAAGACGCGCACAAGTTCCACTGAGTTTTGTGATGCGCTCTTATTGAATGAAACAGATTTAACTATGCTATTGGATCCTGATAAAGGAAAGAAAAACGAACTCTCCAAAACAATTCGGAATTGTGGGTGGTTCTATCTTTCTTGGGAAAATGATCCAACCATCCAGTCCATGTTGGTTATGCTTGATGCAATTCACCAAAGGTTTTCGATGAAGCCGGAGTTCTTTCTACGGTTAACCAATGAGAACCGACCCATTATCACGTTCCTGTTATTATACTTAAATGAATTTAAGTTGACTGATGATCTATACATCAAGATGAATGCAAGAGGAAAGCCGCTTACACCTTTCGAAACCTTTAAAGCCAAATTTGAGCAACATATCGAAGATTTAAAATTGGATACTAATAAAGCACGCATCCTGAAATTTGATAATATTGAAAAAACAATTTCAACAAAGGAGTACTTCTCGTTCAAAATTGACACTGAATGGGGCAACCTATTTTGGAATTATAAGAATGTGTTCAGCAATGATGATTCCTTTGATGAAGAACTGATGAATTTCATTCGTGTGATTATTGCCAACCAGCGGGCTATTGATAGCAGAGGTGATAAAAACGACAAAGATGAGATTTTAGAAGCATTGATAGGCACCCTGGTAGCGAGGCAAAGACAGGACTATACCGATAATATTACCTTCCACACATATAATGGCTGGGGAGTATTGACAAATGACTGCATAACCTATCTTATTGATTCAATGGATAGCCTTTCCAATGGTGACCAAAAAATCAAACTTCACCTGTCTGAAACATTTTACTTTGACGAACAAAAAACATTCATATCACTTTTAAAACATGAAT
>Ga0268284_1001032_pt1 | contig 15755 bp, 15 predicted proteins | sample saktaG_14_FD_190137 | JGI IMG/M metagenome (GOLD analysis project Ga0268284, IMG submission 190137) | Saline water microbial communities from Sakinaw Lake, British Columbia, Canada - sak_2013_06_06_40m | ecosystem: Environmental > Aquatic > Non-marine Saline and Alkaline > Saline ...
TAGGATAAAAATTCGTTAGCCAGTTACCCGGTTGGCCAGTTTACCAGTTAAGATTAAGATTAAGATAAAGATTAGTTAGCCGGTTAACCAGTTTACCAGTTAAAAACAAGAAATACAAGATTAAATTAGTCGTTAGTTAAGAAAATTTAAAATACAAGATAAAAAGATAAGTTGCAAGATGCGAGGATTACACCCCCACCTTAATCCTCCCCCCTCAAGGGGGAGGAGAAGAGGGATGGATTCCCATTTTCATGGGAATGACAGAGACAGGCGAACCTGTTCCCCGTCCTACATATGAGACGGGTCGGATAAATCCAACCCTTAAATTACGGGCAGACACAAGGTCTGCCCCTACCATTATACTTTATACCCCTTCTTTACGCGATAGGCGTAATTAATACTAAAAACAATATGTATATATCCAACCAATCCTGGCTTGAGCATGCTCAGAAATTAAACTACCATCTGACCAGGTACTATTTGGATAATTATCAATCACCTTTTGATAAGCCATAATAGCATTAATCCAGTCTTCAAGCTTCTCATAACACCAGCCTATATAAAATTGGGCTACTGCAGGAACTGAGCGTCCATCAGGCCAGGTGCCTTGCGGATAGTTTTCTATGCCTTTTTCAAATTCAATTATTGCCTTTTCAAAATCTTCCAGCTTGGTATAGCAGTATCCTATATAAAACTGGGCTCCTTCGGCAAACTCACTAGAAGGGTAGTTGGTAATAATTTTTTGAAAGGATGAAATAGCCGGGCTATATAATTCTAATACGAAATAAGTGTGAGATATACTATATTGAGCATCGTCAACCCAATCACTCTCAGGATAATTATCTATAACTTTTTGATATTCTATTAGAGCCTGGTAATAATTACTTATTATATAATAACAATCTCCAATATTGAATTGAGCATCATCTGCATATATTGAATACGGAAAGTCATTCAGTAATTTTTCAAACTCAATAATAGCATTCACATAATCCTGATCATTATAATAAGATATTGCCTTATCAAACTGGGTCTTCCCGGCAGTAGGATATAGGATTAAGGGTTCCTGGTCTCCCTCGCCGAGTAAAGTAACCTCCCCTTCAATAATGGGGATATTTTCAAGGATAAGGGTAACATAACCTTCCTTGGATATAGTTAATGTTTGTTCTCCTACCGGTATTTCGTCAATTTGAAAATAACCTGATGCGTTGGTGAGTGCAGTATTGGGAGTATTGGAAACCGAAACCAGGGCACCACTTACTGACATCATACTCTGGGTTATCGGAGGAGAGGTAGGCTCATAAACATTTCCCTCAATAGAACCGGTAACATCCGGAGTTGGAGGGGTTGGATTTATACTGCAACCCGCTGCCAAAATTAAAAGCAAACATATAGCTATAGCTAAAAACATACCAGGGAAAATGACAGGGGACGGTCCTCTGGCAGGTTTTTTAAATTTTTTAAAATAATTTTTTAATGATAACAATGGTAATAACCTCCTTGTTGGTTAAAATAGTCGTTAGTTAATAGTCGTTAGTTAAGAAAATACAGGAAATAAATACAAATTAGTCGTTAGCATTTAGTCGTTAGTCGTTAGTTAAGAAAATTTAAAATACAAGATAAAAAGAAAAATAAATGACAGGGGACGGTCCTTTGTCATTTTTTATTTTCTTTGAGCCAACCACTTTTTAATATAATCCATAAACTTATAGAATTGATCTATTTTTTGAAGATTTTTATATACTTCATCCCAGTCAATATCTAAATATTCGTGAATTAAAATATTTCTAAAACCAGCAATGGGAGCAAATTTTTGAGCAAAATCATACGGTAAAATACTTTCTTCCCCTAATCTTGTAATAGAGCCGTAATAATCTTTGGGTTTTTCTAATTCATCTAAGGAAATTATCCTATTGGCAATATCAATACAGGATTGAATAGCAACTTCTAAATTTCTTTCTACGATATCTTGCAAATACTCATCTCGTAAAAATTCTTCTTTGCTTTTTTCTTTAAATGGCTCTAATTTTATTAAGCATTTCTTCAGTTTTTCTAAGCGCTGCTCTATACCGCTGAATTCTGTTTCCATGTCTCTCTCCTTTAGATTTGACTTTAAGTATATCTTTTTTTTGTGCCCGTAAAACAGGTAAGTAATCGAAATATTGATTTAGGGTATCTGCTTCAAATTCGGTCCTAACTATAGTATTTTTCTGGAAAATAACTTTTCCTGCAGCTATAACTTTATACTTTAATTCTATAGGAGCATCGTTAAGAATAACCAGATCCACTTGTTTATTATCCAAAATACTAAGTAATTTGTTTGTTAATTTATATTTAAATGGAAAAGATGTTTTTTGTGACAAAAAAACTGCAAAATCATAGTCACTCTGTGGGCCTATTTTGCCTGTTACCTGAGATCCAAAAATATAGGTTAATAAGATATTTTTTTCTTCTGCGAATATTTTTTTTATGTTATTAAATTTATCAATCATATTCTTTTTTGTATCCCCTTTTTCTCACAATAATTCTTTAAACTTTTTCACTGAAAGCTCTGCATCTCCATTACACAGCCACTTCCAGAGAAGTAAGGCTAACGGACTGCGCTTGGGGAACTTCCTCTCCACTATCCAAGCGATCATTCACATGAAGACGAATGGCATCTTTAATGTTCTCTAAAACCTCTTCGTAGGTATCGCCTTGCGTATAACACCCTTGTAATTCCGGACAGAAGGCGAAATAACCTTCCTCGTCCTTCTCAATCACAATGGAAAATCGATATGTCTTTATATTTGTATTTACCTCCTAATAATCCCTAAAAAAATGACAAAGGACCGTCCCCTGTCATTTTACATTTACATAGACAGGCGGGACGCCTGTCCTACAATTTTATTTAGATTATTGAGGGCGTATAGCAATACACCCCTACTTCTTTCTGTAAACTTGTAACTCGCAACTTGCAACTTGTATTTTAACTAGCTAACCGGGTAACTGGCAAACAGGTTAACTGAGTAAGTACTATTTATTTATTTTCTTCAATTCTTTTTCCGCTTCCTGAGCATATTCCGATTGGGGGGCGAGCTCGAGCACGCGGGAAAGGAATTCTCGGGCTTTTTCTGTTTCACCTATTTTATCATAAGATAAACCTAAATAATAGGCAACCTCTACATTTCGAGGAGATATTTTCTCTGCCATCTCCAAATACTCTATAGCCTGGAGATAATCTTTCATCTGATAATAGACAGACCCGACGCGGGTATTAAGGTAAACATAAATCCCTTTATTTTTACTCTCCGATACCGCATCTAAAGCCAGGGCCTTTAAATAATATTCCAGGGCTTTATCATACTCATTGATAAAGGGGATCATACTCTTTACTTCATAAATATAACCTAACCTGAGATAACTATTTAAATCTTCCGGATTGTCCTCGATGATTTTTTTATATTTAGGAATAGCTTGCTCTGATATCTCATTAGCCTTTCGATAGAAACTGTTAGCTTTAAAAATATTTTTATTGTACTCTATATTTCCTTTTAGCAGATAGCATCTCCCTAAATAAAAATAACTCTCTGCATGATCGGGATTTAATTCAATTGATTTTTCAAATTCAATTATAGCTTCATCATATTCTCCCTTGTTAAAATAGGACTTACCTACTTGAAAGGGAGTCTGCGGTTGAGGTTGGGCTTGAGGTTTGAGTGGAGGCTGGTTTTGGACGACAGATTCAACAGATTCATTTTTTTCTTTTTCTTTAATAAACCCGGAAACGGTAACTGCTACCCGAGGATTGACCGGGTCATTGGATTCCACATAAATCCGTTTGGTGAACCTTCCTATCATATCCAGCGAATTAACCGTAATTTTTAATTCCCCCTCTTCTCCCGGATTAAGTTCCCTGGTAGAGATAATGGGTTCGATACAGGATTCACAGCTAACCATGGCCTCCTTAATAATTAAAATCTCATCTCCGTTATTTTTAAATCTAAAGATATGAGTAGGGAGCTCATCAGGAGTAATTTCTCCAAAATCCCAGGATTCTTCCGGAAAGTAAATAGAGGGACCCGAATTGGCCAGAGCAATAGTAGTAGTGCTGTGTGATGGTAAAGTCTGAGCTGCAAAAATAAAGAGTAAAGAAAAAGCAATACACATTATCAAAGAAAATATTCTATTTTTTTTACCCGCATTATTTTTCATATATCTGTTCGCCATATCTCCATACTTTCCCTTAATTTTTAATCCCTTAAATTATATAATACATATCCGTCTTTAGCAAATCTATAAAATTAAAAAGGTAAACTTTGGTGCCAGGCACTAAAGTTGTCGTTTTGTAAACTTTAGTGCCTGGCACCAAAGTTTACCTTTTGTAAAAAATAAAAATATGATATACTTATAAAAATATTTTCAGTATGGGGTGATGGTTATAAACATATCGATTAGGGATTTTCCGCGTCCAAAAATATTAGACAGTTATATCGTAAAGGAAGTTATGAGTTTTGTAGCTCTGGCTGTTGCCGCCCTAACCATTATGCTGGTTATGCAAACTCTTTTTGAGTTAATGGATATGTTAATCAATAAGAGAGTGGCCTGGCCCTATATTGTCAAGTTGTTAGCCTATCGACTTCCGGCCTTTCTGGTAGTAACCTTCCCTATGTCTTTACTTGTTTCCAGTGAACTGGCTATCGGCCGCTTATCTACAGATGGTGAAATAACCGCTATGAGAGCAGGAGGGATAAGCCTGCGCAGGATAATGATTCCTTTTATAGTTGCCGCTTTAGCCATAAGTATCTTGGCCTTTTTAATTAATGACTATATCGTTCCCGAGGCTAATCATATCTCACAAAATATTATCCGGGAGATTGTATTAAAGAAAGGCCCGCCTAACATCAAGCGAAACGTCTTTTTCCGTGATGCTGAAAACCGTTATTTCTATATTAATCAATTAGACGAAAAAAATATGATTATGCAGGATATTATGATCTATGAAATGACCAGAGAACGCTTTCCCCGAACCATAACTGCTAAAAAAGGAACATGGGTAATTGATACTTGGAAATTAGAGGATGGTATCATCTACAATTATGACGAGAGTGGTAAAATTACTTATGAAATGAGTTTTACTAATATGGATATTGTTGTTAAAGAAGATTTGCAAAAATTCTTTAAAAATCAGAGGACTCCCCAGGAGATGAGTAGTGAAGAGTTGAGACATCAGATAGATATCCTGCAACTGGCAGGAGCAGATACTAAAAGCTTTGAAGTAGACTTCTATATGAAATATTCTATTCCATTTAGCGGGTTAATCTTTGTACTGCTGGGGGTACCTTTAGGTTTACGGGTAAAACGGGGGAGTAAAGCTACTGGAATTATTCTGAGCATTGTCCTGGTTTTGTTTTACTATATTGCCCTTTCCGCTACCAGATCATTTGGTATAGGAGATCTTTTAACCCCGATTTTGGCAGCCTGGCTTCCAAATATAGTTTTCGGTATTTTGGGGGGGGTAATTATATTACAGGCGGAGAAGAAGTGAGATAGTCGTTAGTCGTTAGTGAATAGTCGTTAGTTAGGAAAAGACAAGGAAGATGCAAGATGAGATAGTCGTTAGTTAGAAATACAAGAAAATTCAGTTAACCTGTTTGCCGGTTAGCCAGTTAAAGATAAAAAATACAAAAGAAAAAGATATTCTGTAGGGAAATATAAGAAATATGGTACAAAGCGGAAAAATAAAGAATGTAGGAATTTTTTTAATATTATTTATACTAATTTTAGGGATAAATTGGGGTAGCTTGAATTCCGAGTTTATCCTGTTATCTTTCGCACAAGAGACAGGTGAAACAGGAGAGGGAGAAGAAGAAATAGCGGTAATAGAAGAAATAGAAACAGCAACAGAAGAGGAAGAAGAATTGGATATCTCCCTGAAAGCTGAGTTTATTACTTATGAAACAATAGCGGGCGAAGACCTGGTTATTGCCAAAGACGGGGTAGAGTTTAAATATCAGGATATCGAGATAAATGCTGATTACCTAAAGATTAATTTAGACACTAACCTTCTCTTTGCCTCCGGAGATGTCCTCTTTAAACAAGATGAAACTAAAACTAACTGTGAGGAACTTACTTATAATTGGAAGACTAAAAAAACAATTCTGCTCCGATTAAAGGGTGAATTGACCGGGAAAGGCATCAAGGGGAAGGCATATTATCAGGGAGAGAAGATGGAAAATTTCCCGGAAACAACGGAAATTACCGGGGGAAGTTTTACCACCTGTGAATTAGAAGAACCCCACTATCATATAGCCGCCAAAGAAATGATAATCTACCCCAAGGACAAAATAATTGCCCGTAATATCTCCTGGTATGAAGGTGAAACCAAAATCATTACCCTCCCCTATTTTTTAATTTTCCTGGATCGTAAAACCCAACAGCCCATTCTTCCCAAGATAGGACAAAATAGCGCTGACGGCTGGTTTGTAAAAACAAATTTCAATTACTATATAGATGAAAAATCTTACGGCACATTTTATATTGATTGGCTGGAAAAGAAAGGGATTGGCACAGGGGTTGAACATACTTTAGAAATCGGTGAAGAAAATAATCCCGGAGAAACCTCCCTTTATCTGTATCAGATTAAGGTTAAAGATAGCGGAAATATCAATTTAACCGGAAATCTAAATTATACACAAGAATTTACAGAGGAAAATATTAAGACCCAGGTAATTCTTAACTATAGTGGAACTAAAGCTGAAGGAGGAAATCTCCCTTATAATACTCTAAAATCCCAATTCGCCTTTGAAAAAAAGGAAGATAACTATACTCTTAAACTTACCGGGAAATATAATTTTAGCGGAACAGGAATAAGACAAGAAGATTTAAGTATCGATGGTAACATTAAGGTGGACCACAATTATACTTTTAATGATAAATTCAGTTCAGCCCTCGCTTTGGTTTATACGGACAATAACCCAGCCAGTTGGGAAGTAGCCGACCGCGAATTAACACCGAAATGGGAATTAAAATATGGTGGTGAGGGCTATACCTTAAATTTGATAACTGAAAAGAGATTTGACCTGGATGACGATAATTATATCGGAGAAGATGTTTCCAAGATAATCAACCGCTTACCCGAGCTTATTTTTAAGAGAAATTCTACTGCTATTGGAGATACTAAAATTACCTATGATATCAATGCCTCGGTGGCACATTTCTATGAGGCGGCTACAGAGGAAGATAACTGGCGCGGAGAATATATTATTAATGCGAATAGGCCTTTTGAGCTGGGCGAATATTTAACCTTAACTCCTTCAGGAATTTTTCGGCAGGATGTTTATTTGACCGGGGAAGCTCGCTATTTATTGGGAGGGAAAATAGATTTAACGGCTTCTTGTAAAAATAACGTCTCCGCTACACTCTCTTATGATTATTATAAAGCGACAGGCCCCACTCCCTTTAATTTTGATGCTATCGCTCCTCTAACCAATACAGTTAGTGGAAAATTGATCTTTGAACCCACCGAAAAAGTTAAATTGGATTTGTCTACCAATTATAATTTTGTCACCGAAAATTTTGGAAATTTGGTAGCAAAATTAGAGTATAAACCTAAAGACGATTGGAAGATGAATTTTAGCTCCTCCTATGATCTAAATACTAAGGAGTGGACTAAGAAGATAAATTCCACACTCGATCTACAGTTAAGCGATGATTGGAAAATCAAGTATAAGGGCGTAGTTGATTTAGATGATTTTAAGCTTACTGATAGCGTGGTGGGAATTACCAGGGACCTCCATTGCCGGGAAATAACCTTAAATTATAAACAGGCCACCAAGTCTATCTGGGTGGAGTTCTATATTAAAGCCTTCCCAACTGAGAAGATAACTCTGGGGGGAGAGTGAACCAGTATATAGTATATAGGTATATAGTATGTAGGTATATAGTATGTAGTGAGGAAAATATAGAGAATAGATGCAAGATTATCCAATTTACCAATTCACCTATAGACCGATTGACCAATTAAATTAGTCGTTAGTGAATAGTAATTCGTATCGAGTATCGCGTGAGGAAATCCAGGATTCAGGTGTAGGGGCACGATGCATCGTGCCCCTACATGTTTTCTAATCAAAATTTGAAAAACACTATTTTATAATTTTTAATATAGAATCTCTATATTCAAAAAAATCTTTAAGATTTCGTTTTAAAATATTTACTACAATTGTCTCATCTATCTTATCGTAGTGATGAACTATTATATTTCTAAATTGAGCCATATTCTTCATTGTTTTATACTGTTTCTTAGAGATAATACCCTCTTCCTCGAGTACTTGAAAAGTATCACTGTAGCTAGTAGGAACTCTATATTTTTTATCAGCAATAATGTGATTTGCTATATCCACACATAACTCAATCATCATCTGAAGTGTTCTCTCGATAATTCGCTGAATCTTCCAATCTTTGGAATATTCTTTTACTGTTATAGTAGAATATTCTTGAATCTGTTTAATATAAGTTTCGAGCTCAGCTAATTTTCTCATTATTAATATTTTATCTACCAAATGAGAACCTCCTTTTGAAAATGTCCTCTTCTTTCTTAGAAAAATCAAAATATTCCCTCAATGCTAAGGACTCAAAAGAATGCCTTAAAAATGGATCTTTGTCTACCAATATTTTCTTATTCCCTACTATCCTCGCCTTAAGAGTGAGAGGTGCAATATTAAGTATAACCAGGTCGATTTCGTCGGTACCAAATATATCTATCAACTTCTTTAAAATAACCATCTTCTCTCTGGCAAAATTTGTTCCTTTTTTTAAATATAAAGCTACATCAATATCACTAAGCGGATTAACTTTGCCCTTAGTAAGACTACCAAAAAGATAAGCAAAGACTACTTTTGAGTAATTTTCTAAAAAATTATTTACTTCAGGTAAAATCTCTAATATATTATCAGGAAGTTTTTTATCTTTAATCATTATAAATTTATCCTTATAATTTACTTTATCTCCTGGATTAAGCTAAACCGCAGGATAGATATCTCGTTTGTCCATAATTTACTGTAGGGGCGTATTGTGCACACTGCGCCCCTACCTTCATTTACTAGCCTAAGTAGGACAGGCGCCTCGTCTGTTTATTATTTTAACCTTTTAGTGATTAATTATGTTAATGTAGAGTAGTGATCAAAGCTTCAACTTTTACTATATCAAAATCTGCTTCATCATCCTCTAAATCATTTGATGAAAAACCTTCTCCCGTTGCATAAATTGTGGTGAGAATATTAAAATAATCATTTAAATAATCATAAGTAGTATTACCCTTTGAATCAGTAGTTACAACATTAATATCGATACTGCTCTCCGGATTTCCTAAATCGCTAAGGTTAACAGTAATTTCCAATTTATTGCTTTCGTCATAAGAAAAATCTAAATCCTTTTCCGATTCTCCGTCATCAGAATGCAAATGGCAGCCCACGAAATCTAATTTAATATAATAAAAAACGCCTTCCCAATCGTCTACATCTTTGCCCGGGCCGGTTCCTGTTTGTCCGTCAGTATCCAGACCTATATAGTATATACCATTATCAGGATTGATTTCCCCTGCAACTTCCACAGTTATTTCTAACTGATATTCGGTTCCGGGTGGTTCCGGTTCGGGTTCGGGCCAGCGCGCACATCCGGCTACTACCGCTATTATTCCTATCATCAATAAAACACTTATCGCTCTTTTTACATTTATAATTCTCATAAAATCACTCCTCAATACTAAAAGGTAAACTTTAGTGCCTGGCACTAAAGTTTACCTTTTAGTCTAATTTGATGCCGCTTCGGACATTTCCTTCTACTTCTAATCTTTCGCTATCGATATAAAAGACCGCTTTATCGCCATTAATCCACCTGCCGCCTTCTTCGTCTATTCTTACTTTACCTGTCAAAGTGATTTTTTGTTCCTCATCATTATATATTGCTTTCTCGGCAGTGATGGTATAATCTTTCTTTAAAATCTTTACCTCTCCGGTGGCGGTTAAATCCTGGGTATCAGTAAAAATCTCCAGGGTGTTACAATTCCAGGTAATATTATCTTCCTTGTCTTCTTTATCTTTTCGCTCTTGAATTAATATTACTTTCTCCTGAAAGATATATTTTTTATCATTAAGAAAGGCCTCGAGGATCTCGCCGGTAATGGTAATATCGGTTTGAACTAATTTTATATCACCCTTTATCTGGCCAATCTTTTTATCCACGTCAAAATCGGCTTCCTGGGCAGTTAGAGTGATATCTTCCTGAATTATAATTACATTCCCTACAAAGATCATTTTATCGGTACTTTTATCATAGGTCACATTATCTGCCTGTATATTTACTTCCGATTCTTCTTTTTCTTCCTGGGCAGAAACAGAAAACAAAAAAGTTATCAAAACTAAAGATAGAATAAAAAATATCAATAAAGCTTTAGTAAAATAAAATTTTTTATAACTTCTCATTAGTCCCGTAAAACTCCTTTCGATTAAATTAGTCGTTAGTATTTAGTCGTTAGCTAAGAAATACAAGAAATAAATACAAATTAGTCGTTAGTATTTAGTCGTTAGTCGTTAGTGAATAGTCGTTAGCTAAGAAAATACAAGAAATAAATAAAATAATTGCCCAATTGCCCAATTGACGGATTAGAGATAAGAAATACAAGATATAAGATTAGTTGATTTTGAAAGTTACTTTTACATTTCCCAGTAATTCAAGTTTGCTTAGTTCAACATCGCTTATGAGCCTGTCAGCGGTAATATTATTTTCTTTTACTGTTAGCTCAACCGGTGCCAGGCTGACTAAGGTCTCCCCTTCAGAATCCCATAAAAATCTATCTCCTTTTAAGATATCCCCTTCCTTAGTTTCAATAACCACTTCTCCCTCTAATTTCATATTTTTGCTTCCCATATCGGCAATACATTTATTAAGCTGAACATATAGAAGGGGTTCATTATCTTTAAAGATGACCGCTTTTTTAATCTCCTCAAAGATAGTCATTTTCCTATCTTCTGCTAAAGATATTTTATCAGCTTCTATCTCCCATTCTTTTTCCCCGGCTTTCATTCCTACCACTGTTCCTTTTTCTATTTTAACCGGGGCTTCATTTACTATGATGTCTTCTTCCTCAAATTCTTCAATCTTTTCTTCTGTCTTGCCTGCATCTCCATCTTTCCCTCTATTGTAAATAAAATAAAAAGAAATAGCTATAGCCAGGATTATTATTAATATAGTCAATAAATATTTTTGTTTAAGCATATTACAATAATATCATTAAAGCCCCAAATATGAAAGCATTTCATTCCACTGGGTATCCTGGGCAAAATTAGTATTGTTATAATAACTGTCGTAGGAGGTGTACGGGAAATAGATAGAAAGTCCCCGAGATTTATCAACCCCATACCCATAATAACCCCAACGTAATACAGCGGAACTTAAAGTTTGCTGAATACTTAAGGCAATATTTTTAACAAAAACACTATTAGAATAAATCAAAATATTATTACAAAAATCATACAAATCAATAAAATCCCAATCACCATAATGCTGACTGGAATTAGCCGCATTTATATAATTATTTGCAGGAGTCAGGGTATCATTCATTATGGCAAGAGCCATATTAGACAATTGATCAGCTAAAGTATCCGTATAACTTAAGTCAATTGCTGATTGAGTGACCTCATCAGAGACAGTATAAGAAAAAATATAACTATCTACAATGTTGGCAGCTAACTGGTTAGACGTCACTGTGGGATAGGAAACAAGTTGACCTAAGATAGTATCATAAGGCCAGCCGTCATTAGGTTCTGATTCTTCTGAGGTAACCAAAATATCAGCATAATCTTTTATCTGATAAGCCACCTCAATCATAGCCATATAACAGGCATCCATCCCTACAATATCAATATTTTTTCCCATTTTTGTGCTAATTACAGAAAAGGCATATTCTAACTCGGGCATAGTGATTTTATCTCCGCCATTGGTGTCGTCCCAGGCAATATCTTTAGCAAGTCCTGAGGACCTGAATCCTCCTCCATGATTCCAGATTACCAGTAAATATTTTTTAGCCGGGTAATTATTTACCGTCCAGTCGGCAAAATTAATCAAGGTTTCGGTGTTGCCCATATTTTGTTCACTTAAATCATTAATTAGCTGAGAATTGATTATATAGGGATCAAAATCCTGAGTAATATAATATCTTCTGGTGTTAGTCCAATTACTGTTGGAAGTATCATAGCCGGGAATTCGATCAATTTGAACCACAATGTTTACATCGCTTGTAGAGCCGACCATTTCCATTTCGTTTATATCATCAATACCCGCACTTTCCAGGTTGTTATCAGCATCAAGATAGACCATTACCGTCCATTCGGCAGTATTATCCTTTGGAGGAAATAAAAAACAACCGGTCAGGCTGATTGATAGGATTAGTAGGACAAAAATTATTATATATTTATATTTCATAAATTGTTACTCCTCTTAAATAGTCGTTAGTGTATCGTATTGCGTATTGCGTATTGCGTATTGCGTTAAGAAAATCAGAATTCAAAACTCTTAATTAGTCGTTAGTGTATCGTATTGCGTATTGCGTATTGCGTTAAGAAGATCAGGATTCAAAGGACTGGATACGTAATACAAAACCTGCCCAAAGTAGGACAGGCGTTCCCCGTTTTCACGAGGACAGGCCCGCCTGTCTATTAGTACTGATCCATCTTTATTAAGCAAAAGCGTAAAACCATAATTCAAAATTCAAAACCTTTTTTCGTATAAAGTATTGCCTTTAATGTAGGGGTCGAATTTATCCGACCCGGGTTGCTTTATAGTTTATCTAACGGGTTTGATGCATCAAACCCCTACCTTCTAATCCGCTATGCGCTATTTTCCTAGATTGCTATATTCCCTATAATTGCTCGCAATAACATTGTGAAACCATTTTTTTATTTTTTGTAATTATTAATAATATATCATATAATAAATTAGAAGTCGAAAATATTATTTTAAAAAAAAAGAAGGATTTTTTGAAAAGTATGTAGTATTATATTAAATAGTAACGAAATTGTTATCACATGTACAATAAAAATTAAAGAAAGGAGGTAAGTTTTCATGAAAAATAATGTTTTGATAAAAGGTATTTTGGTATTAGTAGTACTTGCTTTATTAACTGTGGGAGTCACCGGATGCGGATCAATTATCCCTGACCCTGTCCCTGCCCCTGACCCTCCCCCTACTGGAACAGTTTATATTACGGTTGCTGCTTGGGACGAAAATAGTTATAGTTATAGTATTTATATGGATGGCGATTATCAGGGAGCTACTTATTGGAGCTCGAATTATACGATATTTAATGTACCTGTTGGATCGCACACTTTTTCAGCATATGGATCTTGGGGTTTTCACGATTCCGAATACAAGTATGTTTCTACCGGAGTAAACTATGTGAACCTTGGTCTTTTATATTAAATCAACATCAATAAATATCTTTGAACTATTATAAAACATTGAATATAGTAAAAAATAAAAAATAAAAAGGGGAGGTAAGTTTTCATGAAAAAGAATGTTTTGATAAAAGGTATTTTGGTATTAGTAGTACTTGCTTTTTTAACTGTGGGATTCACCGGATGCAGCGGCGGTTCAGTTTATCCGGTTTATTCGACAGGAACAGTTTATGTATGGACCGATAGTTATGACAATTATGATATTTATATGGATAACGTTTGGAAAACATATTCTTATTATAGTTCTTCGTATGTTGTGATATATAATGTACCTGTTGGATATCATACTTTTTCAGCTTCTGGATATTGGTGGTATGGTTCCAAAACCCAATACATTTATTCCGGAACAAACTATGTAGATATTTACACTTACTAGTTCAATTTTATTAGAATAAGTAAAAAGGACAGGCTGCTTTTCAAATCTATATTTAAGATTAAGCAGCCTGTCCTTTTTTATTATACTCAATAAATATTTCTCTAAAAAAAGAGGATTTTTTGAAAAATTGTCTAATATTTGCGATATAAGACAATTTTTCATAAATTGAGGTTATGAATTATGCATAGCTGTATATTACCAATAAATAAATTTTTAATTTTACTAATAGTTTTAATATTGGACTCATTACTACTCTCCGGCTGTGGGAATTATCTCTATCCTTCTCCCACTCCCCCAGTTTTACCTGCTTATCTTTCGGAGATTGTAGTCTTGCCTTCCACGATGGATTTAGAGGAAGAAGAATCACAATCTATCCTTTCAGTCACTGCTTATTATTCTGATTCAAGTACAGCAAATATATCTCTTAATAATTGCACCTATTATAATTATTATAACCCCTCTTGCGCCACTGTAAATTCAAGTGGGTTAATTACTGGAGTATCAACTGGATCAACTATTATCTTAGTTACCTACATAGAAGGGACGACAAGTAAAACGGATACGGTGGAAGTGGCTGTCACTCAGAATGAAGTAGTATACCGCGCTTACTGCGTGGGAGTCGGGGATTATATCTACTACCCCGACATTTATGGTAATACCGACCTTCCCGGTCCGCTTTATGATGTAAACCGAATACGTTATACTCTTGACAAATGCCGATTTGGACCCTCAAATACCCCATTCTCGGAAATCGGGTATATTACTGACCAGTCTGCTACAAAATCAAATATTTTACAAGGAATTGCCAGTATTTTCTCTGAAGCGGATTATAATGATGTATCTTATTTTTACTTTACCGGCCATGGAATCTGGGTAGATAATATTTCCTATCTTTGTCCAACCGAAGCAAGCTATTTCTCACCAATGACAATCTATATCAGTGTAGATGAATTGGAACAATCTTTAAGTGCAATTCCTGGCACTAAAGTAGTTTTTCTCGATTCCTGTCATTCCGGGGGATTCATTGGAAAAGAAGCAGAAGAAATACAAATTTCTAAAGAAGAATTGGAATCTTTTAATGATGAGGTCATCAGTGTTTTTTCCCAGGCCGAATACAAAGGGCTGCTTACTACAAATCAATATAAAGTCTTGACTTCTTGCCATTATTACGAGCAATGCATGGAGCTTTCGCCGGTAACACCAGGTGATTTTGACCCCTTTGGAGTGTTTACTATGGGTCTATGTAAGGGCTGCGGATATTATGGTAGTTACCCGGCAGATACCAATCTTGATACCAAGGTTAGTTTGCAGGAAGCATATCTTTATGTAAAAGACTATGTTGCAGATTTGGATGCGGAAATACCGTATATTGATATCACTCAGGACGTACAAGTTTATCCTGATAATTCAACTTTTACAATAGTGGAATATTGAAATAGTCGTTAGTTACAAGTTTCAGGTTTCAGGTTGCGAGTTGAAATTGCTTCGTCACTTCGCTCCTCGCAATGACAAAACATATACACTGAACGCTCTACGCTAATTCTCTTAACTGGCAAACCGAGTAACTGGATAATCTTGTAACTTGCGTTTTGTTAATTATAAAGGGCAGACACAAGGTCTGCCTCTACATATTTTACATTAATATTTTCTTTCTAAGCGGGACGTTTGTCCTACTTTGGGCACGATGCATCGTGCCCCTACACCTGAATACTGGCTACTGGTTTCTATTTCTTTCCTTCTTTACTATATACTAAATACTATATACTATATACTGTTTTCACTGTACCAACGCGATTACCGAAGTATCACTATCAACCTGCAGGAACATTTCGGTTCCCTCTTCTATTTTTACATTTTTGCCCGGGATTAAAGCCCCAACAGCCAACCCT
>Ga0268284_1001033_pt1 | contig 15748 bp, 20 predicted proteins | sample saktaG_14_FD_190137 | JGI IMG/M metagenome (GOLD analysis project Ga0268284, IMG submission 190137) | Saline water microbial communities from Sakinaw Lake, British Columbia, Canada - sak_2013_06_06_40m | ecosystem: Environmental > Aquatic > Non-marine Saline and Alkaline > Saline ...
AATGTCATAACCATACCCGACCTTAATCCACTTTCATAAGTTCTAAAATTCAATTCTGAAATAGCATCTTTATAAGTATTCAATTCTGCTATTGCTCTTTGTCTTGCTGTTGCACTATCTACAATACTGTCATCTTTAATCAATTTCTGTCTTAATCCATATAAGCCTATTGAAACACTATCAGAAGCAATTGATTTTACATAAAATGTTTTAAATCCTGAATATTCAATTTCATCTAAATCAGTTAGTGGATTTTCAAAACTTATTGACTTATCATTATAATTATATAAAATATCAAAATTATCAAAGCTATCTAATCCGTCAATTCCAATTGTTTTTGATACTGTGTTTACCTTAACTGTAAATCCTGAAACTCTAAATTGAAAAGGTAATCCAAATGATGAACTCTCACTTCCTGATACTGTTATGATATCTGTAAACCTGCCTGCTTGTGTTCCAAGTCCACCCTTAACAATAACTTCATTTATTATTTGAGTTCCGTCTATATTTCTTTTCAAAGTTTTCCAAACATAATTTCCACTTTCATCTGTTAGATTGAAAGGTGCGGTAATTGAAAATCTTTGAAAAAAATGTATCACTTTATCAGCGTCAACATACCATTCATAATTCAATAATGTAGCTAATCTTTTTAAACAAGCTGAAATTGGAACATTATTAAATACTATTTTTGAAACTTCAAATGTTGCACCAGTAATATTGGTAGTAAAGCCACTTGAAAATTCTGTAATCATATCATTTATTATATCTGCAACTGATGTATTTTCGTATGTTTTAGCTACAAATATTCCGTCTAATTGGCTTGTATAATCCGAACACTTTATTGAGTATTGTAATCCATCTGTTCCAATAACATCTTCATCAATAGTTTGTATTTCTCCACCAAATATTTTATCACTTCCGTCATAAATAATAATATCGTCTTTTACTTTTGGAACTATTGTTCTGCTTCCAAATTTTCTTATAATAAATTCTGCACTATCAACTTGAGATGTTAATACTTGGGAAACTTTTAACGAATTCCACAATATTTTATCGCTACAATCTACGCTGTTAATTTCTATTCTAATCATTTTAATAACTCAATTGATTATTTAATCTTAATGCATTTTTAATTCCTCTATCAACAAGTTCTGTAATATCGTCTGCTGTTTGTATGGTATTCCCTGTAATATTCACAACTATTCCGACACCACCATTTCCACCAAGCTTATTATTGGGAATGATACTACCACTAATAGACGGACTAAATAATTCTGGTCCCTGTTCTCCAACTAAATATGCTTTATTTGAGCTTACATATCCACCTACTGCTTTTCCACCACCAAATACACTACTAATAGCACCACTAATAGCATTTCCTGCATTCTTAATAAAATTTAATTCATTTATTTTTGCAATTGTTTTATCAATCCAACCAATCACTCTTGATAATACATCAATCCATTCTTCCCAACCTTTTTTGAAAAAGTTTACAACACCTATTGCCAATTCTATTCCTTTTTGCATAATTCCCAATGCAACTATCAATCCTATTTCAATCAATTTTATAGCTAACATTAAAGCACCTACTAAAAATATTCCTATTATTTTAACGAATACTTCCAAGAAAGGTTTTAATGGTTGTAAAGCGTCCCAAAGTTTTTGAAGTGCTGGCATTAAGTTTTCTTGAAATACCAATACTACATTATCTATTGAAGTTTTTAATGTATCCCACAAAACTTTTACAGCTGGGTGGTTTGCTATTGTATCCCAATTATCTATAACAGCCCTGCCTATTAGTATCAACCCAGCTATTGCACCAACAACAATTGCTACAATTCCTATAAGAGAGCCAAATGTAACACCGAGTGTAGCTAATCCACCAATCATTGCTGGTATTACTAATCCAACACCCCCCACAATTACCAAAAGTCCAGATATTGCCAAACCAACACCAACTATTGTTGCAATAAGTTTAGGATTTTCTCCTGCCCATTTTTGTATATTTTGAATAAGTGGTAGTAATTTATCTGTAAGTGCTTCAATCACTGGCAAAAATGCAACTCCAATACTTTCTTGCATATCTCCAAAGCTTTGTTTTATTATTGCCGTCTTACCTGCAATAGTATTTCCAAATGCTTCTGCTTGACCACCTACTTTTTCCATAACAGCACCAATGATTTCTTGCTTACTTGCACCATCTTCTAATTCTATTCCATATTCTTTCAATAATTTTACATTACCTGACAGAGCCATAGTTATCATTTTTGTTGCACTCTCCATACTTATTTGTTTCGCAACTGATAAATCTGCTGACAATGTAGCAAGTTTTGTAGCTTCATCATAATCTTTTGTAACTGCCAACAATTTTGCAAAACTTTCTGCACCTAATTCATCTGAAATTCCTGCTACTGATTGTAATGAACTACCAAAATCTCTTGCCTTTTTAGAGGCAGTTCCAAAATCAGTTCCCATTTTATCTAAATCAATATTTTTTATTGCAGTATCAACTCTTGCTAATCGTTCCTCACTTTCTGCATAAGCTTTTACAGATAATCCAACAGCACCAACAATAGCACCAAAGGCAACTGTTCCAGCCATAGCCATTTTTTTAAAATCAGCACTATGACTTTCTAAATTTCCCTTAATACTATTAAAAGTCTTTTGTGTTTCGTCTTTCGCTGAAATTATAAGTTGTATATCTTTACTTGCCATTGTTTTTTTCTATTATTTTTTTTTGTTGAATTATAGCTATATAGTTTTTAACATCTACCATTTTCATATTTCTTATTTGGTCAGGTGTCCAACCATATCTCTCACTTAATGCTTCCATTATTATATAACTTCCCATTGGTTTTTTACCCTCTAATTGCCACTTAATATAGGTATCATCTAATTTTTTTTTTCTGTTATCACATTATCTACTGCTTCATATAATTTATTTCCGTCCTCTTGGCTTAAATTGAAAGCCCAATCTTTTGAGTAGGCTATTTTTTCTCCCTCTAAATTTGTAATTGATATAACACATATTTCAAGTGCTTTATATTTTACATCAAACACTCCCTCTAAACTCATTTCCATTTCTTGACTTTTCATATCAGGCTTTACAAGTTTTGCATACTCTGCATTTATAAGTTCTCTCTCTCCCCAACTTATTTCCTCTTTTATTTCTACTTTAAATTTTTTTAATTGAACTGTCATTGTATTTTCCCTTTCTATTTTATAGGGGAGTGGAATAAAGCCACCCCCCTTTATTTAATTATACGCTTGTTGGTGTATCAACAGTTGCTGTTGCGTTAACAATTGTAACCGTTGAAGATTTTGCGTCTGTCGTATTGTAAAATGCCTTGAAGTCATATTTTTCTTCTACTAAGTCATTATTTCCGCCACTTCTTTCCCAATTCATTATCAATACTTTATTGCAAAGCAAAGTAAATGTTGGCTTTCCAGTTGTTCCTATTGTTGCTTCTCCCTCAATTTTAATTTGCATATAAACAGGAGTGTTTGCTGTAAAATAATCTTTTACAATTACATCGTCAAATATTCCTGTTAATGAACCCTCAATACTTAACTCTGAATTTAAAAAGTCTGCATTTACATAAGAGCCAACATTGTGCTCTTTAATTATATTTGCTGACCATTTAATATTTCCGTCTTTTATCTTTCTTGCTACCGCACCTGTTAATCCTGCCTCTGTTGAAGCAAATTTTACAGTTACATCTCTACCTATCAAATCATATTCTGTTGAATATGCAGGTGTTGTTGCATTTGTATTTATTTGCTTTCCAATAATACTTGCTTTAAATTTTACATAATCTTCTGCACTAAATGAAAGCTCTAAATCTTCAACCATACAACCACTTATTGATTTCTGAAATGTTGCACCGTCTTTAATAAAGAAACTCAAACTTGGGTGGATTATATTTTGAGCAAGTGTCAATGCGTGTGAATAAGCACCTGTTCCTACTGCTGTTTCTGTATCTGTTCCATACAAATTATAGAATAACCAGTTAATCATATCAACCTGAACATTACCCTCAATACTTCCGTTGACTTCTGTCTTTACAATTCTTGCATTTTGGTTGCCTTCCATTTTATTCATTTGACTTTCGTCAATTTTCTTTTCTACCTTTTCAATAAGATTGGTAGTAATTCTTTTTATCCACCTTTCTGCCGAAGCCTTAACTACACCTCTTGTGTATTCAGTTGCTACTCCGACCTCTAAATTTCTTCCTATTATCTCTGCCATATTTTTTTTGATTAAATATTGTTTGTTAAGTTTATAATTAAACGCAATTCTGCATATAGTAAATCACCCTGTTCTGTCTTAGTAATTCCAACATCTCCACCCTCACAACTTGCCCATATTCTATGACTACCGCTTTGTCCTGTCCAAATATTTCCGTCCCATTTATTATCTAATTCAGCTATTACATCATCAACTACTGGTAAGAATATATCTTTAAAACTAACTTGCTTATTATTTATAACACTCTCTTGATAAATATATATTTTAAAAGCATATCCTTTTAAATTTTCTGTATTCGTTAGATATTCATTATTAAATGATGTAGGCATCACAATCGCACAAGGGTATGTTGTAAGGTTGCTGACATTAAAATCATATACCGCACTTATGCTATCAATATCCTCTAATATTTCAACTATATTGTCTAATAATGCTTTTATCATTTTATTATGTTATTTACTAATTTATCTATTAAATCTCTTTGTAATTGTTCTATTTCTGACTGTGCTTTCTCTCCTGCGTGATATAACCACGGCCTGCTTTCTACTCCATTTCTTTTATTTGTTTCTCCAAAATCTCTTCCGTGAACATACTTTCCATATTTTACTCTATCACTTACTGAAAATGTTATACTATCATCACTTACTTCAATATCAGTTCCTTTTCTCATCAAGTTACCAGTTGCCTTTGGAACTCCACCGCCACTACTTCCAACTTTCCAGGGGGTATTCATATAAATCCTTTGAATTTCTGCTTTTGCTCTTACAATAAATTTTGCTATTTCATCTCTTGAAATTCTTGGTTGTATGCTTATATTACTGGCTAATTTTTCAAAGTCTGGCGATGTAAATGTTATATTCATCATAAACTTATAAAGCTATTTGTATCATCATTCTTCTGACAAGTTATTTCTAAATGTTTATTTCTTCCAATATTGTAATACTTAAATCCCTTTACTATAAAATCTATTCCATTATAGATAAGCACATCAGCTTCTTTTACATTTCTCGTTATATCTGTATAAATATTATAACTTTTAGAATAACTCGTATCAAAGATTTGGTTTTCACTATCGTTTTGTTCTATATAGCAACTAAAAGTATCTATCAATACCAATGAACTCTTGCCGTCTGTATAGACACTTCTGTATTGCTCAACCTGTCTTGTAAAATATCTTGCAATCATATTATAATGTGTATTTTTTATATCTATATAAAATTTCCTTAACCTTTTTTAAATCTGTCCAACTATCAACATCTCCACCATAACTTACTGAATAAGCACCGATACTTTCTGATTTAATTTCATCTCCACCCTGTGAATAGCTATACATTCCACCAGCTAATGTGATACAAGCAAATTTAATATCATCAGGCAAAGTTCCATATCCGAATTTAGCAGTAACTATTTGGTTCGCTATTCCATAAGGAAATACTCCATATTTCAATTTAATAGTATTAAATGGTTGTCCTTTCTTATCAGCATTAAGTGGAAATAAAATAAAATCATCTTCGTCATACTCGGTCAAATTCTTTCCATATAAATCATTTCCTACTTCAAGTTTTTCCACCTCAAAGAAATCATCAATATATAACTCATCATTATTACTTCCATTGTATTTTCTTTCTTCTGCTACTGCTATTTTTTTATTAGCTGTAAATGTTCTACCAGTTTCTTTGTCAATAATCTGCATAGCTGATTTAATAAAAAAATCTAAACTATCAGCTATTGTTATTCCTAAAAATCTTTCTACATCACTTTTTTCACAATACATTGCTTTGTAATTAAGTTATTAAAATCTTCAATGCCTTTTATTTCCTGCACTAATTCTAATCTATTATCATCACGCCTTTCATTCGTAAATAATCTTACTCCTGTTTTTTTATTTTTATAAATGTATCTTGCTATCATATAATTGGCTTATTACTACCACCCAAACAATAGTGAGTTGGGTGGTAGGGTAAAAACTAATTAGCTTGAAGCGTCATCAGTAAACAATGCTGTCATAGCAGTTGGAACTACTGTAACATAACCAATTCTTTCAACAACTCTCAATGCTTGCATATCTTGAGTTATTAAATTTAAGTCATCATCATCATCTGTGTTTCTAACTAATCCAGCGTCAAACATTTTCATTACAATACCATTTGGCTTTGTTGCTACCCAACAAGCTTTTCTCAAATCTCCAAATAATACGAATGCTTTATCTGTTTGAACTGATGTATTTTTATCAGGCATAGCTTCAACCAAGACTACTGGATAACCACTAATATTTGCTGGTTGTCCTGCACTTGGAGCTTGATAAATAAACTGTCCTTTACCTTCTTCCTCTCTCAACTTTCTAACATAAGTCAAGATTGTTCTGTTCATATAATACTTAGCATTTCTCAATGCACCTTGTGGTGTTGCGTCTTGCATATCAAGTAAAGCTTCTACTGAAATATCTGCAAATGTTTTTAATCCGTCCATCACAACTGGATTGACATCTGCATTATTTAGAATACCTGTAAAACCACCAAATGATGCACTACCTGTTCCAGTAAAGAAAGCTAAATCTTCTTTTTCTGAAATCTTTTCTGCAATTCTTTCTGATAAGAAACCTACTAAATCAATTTCAGTATCTTCCAATAACTCATCAGTTATAGGAACGATTGCTGTAATTTTCTTTAATGTTAGTGGCTCTTGTCCAATTTCTACTCCTGTTGATTTCTTTTCCCCTGCTTCGTCTGTCCAATTTACGCTAACATCTGTTACCAAATTGTTAACAAGGATTGAACCCTTAGCAGTTGTAAGAAAATATGCTTCTCTCTTGAATACACCAAATTCTGTCATTAAGTGTTGAATTTCAGCATAAAAATCTCTATCAATTGTATAACCACCGTCTGCACTTGTAGATGACATATCTTTCAAAACTGCTATGTCATTTACTTGTAATGCTTTGATAAATCCTCTTACTTTTTCATTCAATGTTTTTCTAACAGCTACTTTTTCCTCTGTTTCGTTGGAATATTTACCAACTTGCTTTGTCAAAAGTTCTTTTTGTTCTGCTAAAAGAGTGTCAAAGTTTTTCTTCAATCTCTTTTCTGCTTCCTCTACTGCTTCACTAACTTTCTCATCAATTGCTTCTGAAATTTCTTCTTTTACTTCCTCAATCTTTTCTGCGTCTGAAATTTCTTCTGTTGGTAAAGCTGAAACAGCTTCAACATCTTCAGCAACCTCTGCTTTTTCTTCGTCGCCTAATTCTTTATAGGCAATTCTTACTTGTGCTTTTTCAGCACTTGTAGCAAATCCTTTTTTAATAAGTTTTGCTATTAAGTCTTTAATACTCATAGTATTATTTCCTTTTCTGAGCAACTAATGCTCTTATTGCTTTGTTAATTATCCTATTCTCTTTTGCTCTGACGCTTTCTGTGCGTGTATTCGTTTTATTTACTCGCAAAAGTTTTACTGCACTATAGATTAAATCTATTGCTTTTGTTTCTACTTCCTCTTTTATTTCTTCTACTGTTTCTCCGCTATCTCCGACTTCTTCTCCATTATTATCTTCCCTCGTTGGCTCACTATCATTGCTTTCTGTGGTATCTCCATTTCCTGTATCTTCCGTATGCTCGTCATCATTTGTATTTGGTTCGCTATTTTCATTGTTTTCTTCTCCCTCTAATAAATCAACATCAATGCCTTTTTGTTTAGCAAGTGCCATTGCATTTGCTGGAACTGACACAACGCTGACTTCTAATAATTCGCTAAGTGTTATTTCTCCATTACTACCAAAATCCTTAGGTATAAATCCTACTGAAAAAGCACTTGCAAATCCATTTTTATAAAGTTCATAAATAATCTTTGCTTTTGGATTTTCATTTACAGCAAATTTTATTTTACCCTCTAATTGACTATTAGTATTTAATCCCAAATCTGTCATCTTACCAACTATCTCTGCTACATCATCATAATTATGAGAGTTAAGAATAACTGGATTTGCTAAAAAGTTTTTCAAATCCCAATTCTGTAATACAACATCTCCGTGCCTATCAGTATTAGATGTTGAAAAAATTCCCTCAATAGCAAATTCCTTGTCTATTGTTTTCGTTATAGCAAAGCTATAATTTCTAAATTGTTTATTCATATTGTTTTTATGTTAATAATTTACCAAGTGCAAGTGCAATTGATTGTATCTTCTACATCTCCCGCTGGGTCGTTTGGATACATCAATCCATTAGAAAATGGAACATCAAACGGCTTTTCTTCTCCGTCCATAGCTATATGTTCATCTCTTGGATTTTCTGATACTCCTGTATGCACCCATATTTTAATAGGAACTTTTATTTCCTCATAAGCTTCATATCTTCCAGTATTCCAAGCTGTTGCTGTTTCATTATTAGCAATTGTCTTTGCTCTTGATTTACTAATATCTGAAAACTCTCTATCAATCCTATCAGCAAGTTGAGTAATTGTTTCATTCGCTTCAATGCTATTTGCAAAAATATCATTCAATTTATTTTTTGTAGTATCGTTAATCCAATTAGCAACTTCTTCTGCTCTTTTATTTATTTGATTTTTATAGTCAGGCTTTATTCTAAAAGGTTTATCTATTTTAAATATTCTAAATGCATCTTCTCCTGCACCCTTGGTAATTGTTTCTAACAAAGGCATTATACTTTCTTCAACTATCTTTACTTGTAATCCTACATTAAAAATATCATCTATAATACTTTTCTTCATAGTAAAAGATTTTTCCTCTACTCGTAATTTAGAAACTACATAATCTCTTTGTTCTTTGAAAATGGTTTTAATCATCTTCATAAATTGGGAGTTGTATTTATCCATTCTGGACTTATACATTTTATAATAATTTTCTCTTAATACTTTATTCTTAAATGGGTGATTAAAACTCTTGTATCTTAATTCCATTGTAGGACTTACAGCTTCGTCAAAAGGTTGTAATCCAAAAGGAACTAATACGACATCTCCATTTGGTAAATCATCATAACCTGCTAATTTTCTCATCTCGTTAATTGTCATATAGCCATTTGCCTTACCATTATCAATTTGCTTTAATTTTAAATCAATATCTTCAGGTGTTGGGTCAACAAAAACCAATTCATATTCTTCTGGTATGATTTCAAAATCCTCATTTAATACTGCTGTTAAATCTTTTAACAATGGCTTAATAGTTTCTGATAAAAATATATCTTTACCTATTTTAGCATTTGCATAATTTACATCATCTGTTTGTGCAACAATAGCTTTTGGAACTCCTGTAATCATTAAAATATCATTTCTTGTCATCTTTAAACTTTCGGCAAAAGATAATTCTGATGGTGTAAGTCCTAAATTCTGATAAGTAGCACCACCATATAAAACTAATGGCTCTCCTGCTTTAATAGCACCTGCATAATTAGCACCAAATTCTTTTTTAATTTCAGCTTGTTGTGCTGGGTCTAATGCTTCTGTAAATGATAATATTCCCTCTACCTTTCCACCATTCTTTAAAACATTATTTTGATATACTCCTAATTGTCTTGAAGTATCAATAGTAATAGCACCTGCCATTATTAAACTCATTGGCCTTAATGGATTTAATACGCTTCTATTGATTGAAATAGTTAAGTCTTTCTGTGTTAATGTTTCTGTTTTACTTGTAAAAGGATTTGCATATTGTAATTCAGTTATTCTACCAAAATCATCAAAACGCATATTAGATATTCCTCTTGGATATAATAAATGTAAAGCTTTTATTTTATTTGAGCTTTCGCTTTCTCTTTCTTTATAAATACAAACCATTCCTGTTAAGTCTTTATAAGTTTGGTAGTCTTTGAAAAACTGTTCCTTAACTTGATAATCATTTGGCTTATAAAGTAAATCTAAAATTGGGTCATCTTCTATTTCTACATCTTTCTTAAATAAATTAAATTCTATTCCGCCAACTTTTTCTGCTCTTTTATTTATGCAACTAAAAACATACGAGTTAATCTCGTATGACTCTAAACATTCTGAGGCTGACCAATTAAGCTTACCATTTCTTGATAAACCTAACATAGTTGAAAGTGATTTTAATTTTATTGGCTCTTTGAATATTCTATTCCATAAATTCATTTTAATATCGCCCACCGATATTATTTAGTAATCCATTTTAATTATACCAGCTGAATATCTTATAAAATGTGTTAAGAAAAAAGCATCTGCAAAGTCAGGACTTTTTCCATATTTCTTTATCAAGCTATCCTTAGGTTCTATTTGCATTGTTCTTTCAGAATTTTCTTTGTATCTAATCCAACCTATTTGAAACCACACATTATTTCCTTTATGTTGGTATGGCTCTAAAAATGTATCTTCTCTTTCTAACCATTTTTTAGCTAACCAACTAATCTGTGCTTTCAAATTGAAAAATGTCGCTTTATCTTTGTCTTTCTTACACTTGTCTCCAACACTAACACTATTTATTGAATATCCTTTTTCTTTTAATCTATCAGAAAGTCCGTGTCCTACGCCAATATCATCTACGCTTACATTATACCATTTTACAGAATATTTCGCAACAGTATCTTCCAAGTGGGGTATTATGTCCATAGTATTTTTAGTATTAAGCACAATTTCCACTCTTGCATAATTATCCCAACTTGCAACAATTGTAGTAAAATCTTTTCCACCAGTAGCCACATCAACTCCAATTTTAACTTCTCCAATTCTTTCTTCTAATGGTAAAAACTTAATCTTTTTTTCTACTTCTTTTATCATTATCAACTTTCTCCAACCGTCTTTATCAATAACATCTTCATCAGGAAATACACAACGACATAATTGGTCATACATTGGCTTATCAATAGCTTCGTTTAAATATTCTTCTGTATATCTTCCCTCTGCTAATGCTTGTTTATCATCAATAAATATTTTTTTATATAATCCACTATCCCAGCTTTTTTTAAAATGTGAATAAGGTGGCTCAACATAAAACGGATTTCCTATTTTACAATAAAAAGCGTTTTGTCCTTTTCCAGCAATCATTCTAAATATTGTTGCTTCTGTCTTATCACTTATCAAACAGCTTTCATCTTGTATAACAATACTTGCACCCAATCCCATAGCACTTTCAAAATTCTTTTTACTATTTCTTTCATCTGTTGAAACAACAAATATTCCACCACCTTGATTTAATATTATTCTTGATTTACTTCCCTCTTGTCTTAATCTATCTAATCTCGTGTTCTTCTCTAAACAAGTGTAATACGCAACGCTGTCGCTTAAATGCTCAATATAGTATCTCATTATTATCTTTGCCTTTTCTGATGAGGGTGCTATTACTGCTACAACTTTTTTTTGAACGCAGGTAATAATTAAACAAGCCAATGCCACAACCAAACTTTTACCATATTGAGTGCAACATAATATTTGTAATCTATTTGTATCTCTAAATAATAATGCCTGTAGTATTTCTAATTGTCCATCTGTAATAATTTCATCAAATCTTTTTCCGTCAACTTCAAAACTATTCGCTAATACTCTCGTTGCTGTCCTCTGTATCATCTGTTCCTGTTCTGACAATGGCATTATTATTGTAATCGGCTGGTAATTGTTTTGCATATTCTAATAATTCTCCTATCTTATCTCTTTCTTTTTGTCCCTCGCTTTGTAAGCCCATATTTAAGTTAAGCTCTCGTTTATAATCTGGGTGTCTTCTTCCCATAAAGAATTTAAGCATACCTCTATCTTTTTTCATTATAGCTAATTCTTTTACAATTTGGTCGCCAGTATCTAAAAATTCATAATCATTTTCTGTTATTAGTTGCTTAAATGTTTTATCATTTTTAAGCAACTCATCATTTTCTAACCATTCATAAAAAGTGTCCCTGTTTATTTCAATATCTTTACAAACCTTTGTAATGTTTCCAAAGTTTCTTTTGTAAATATCTATCGCTTGTAATTTTTTATCTATGCTATACATATATTTAGTTTTGTGGGATTGTGTCGGTTTCAACCTCATCATATTCTTCCTCTAAAACCAATTTATCTGTCATATTATAGTTATTTTTAATTTCATTTATATCTCCTTTATAAAAACATAATATGTTTTGATGTATTTTTACAACCTTTCTATTGACAAATCCCCTTGTTCTCATTGAAGCAGTAGCTATTGCATTTGCAAGTATTATATCATTATAAAACTCAAAACCATTCTTTTTCATTATTGAAGTTGTGTCGTTTACAAAATTTCTGTAAAAACCTTTTTTATCTCTTATGTTTGTGACAACTATTACTGCAAATCTATTATCATTTATTAAATCACAACTTTTGCTTAATATATCGTCATAAATTTTTATAAAATCATCATAAGTTTCCATCATAGATAAATCGCCATCTCCGTCATTGTATTTTTCTAAGTCATAGTATGGAGGACAGGTAAATAATAAATCATATTTTTGTTCTGGAACTATATCTTTTATATTAACACTATCACCATAAAACCAATTTACATCAAGATTTAATTCTTTTGCTTTTGCTATATTTACATCAATTTGCTTTTGGCTTAAATCAACACCATAATATTTATGCTTTTTTGCACCTGCAACTATTCCTCTCGCAAAACCACCTGCAAAACAATCTAATATATTTGAATTTTCTGGTGCAAACCAGCTATAAACTATTTCACATAAAACTGGGTCAAAAACAGAAGTTCCAGTTAATGAAATTCCATTTGTGTAATTATTTCCTTGTTTTCCTCTTTGAGCAAGTTGTTTTAATCCCTTTCCAAGCAAGTCATCTGACCTACCCTCTCCACTATCTCCCATATATTTCAGCCAAGCTCTTTTTCTGTCTTGCCAGTATCCTTGTTTTGTGTCAAATATGCTAAATGGTGGAATTAAAAATCTTTCAACTAATGTTTCTCTAAGTTCATCGTCATATTTATTATTATTTAATATATCATCATCAAATCCAGTTAAATCAACTAAATCTGCGTCAAATCCTTTAAGTTCCTCAACTACTAAATCCATATTCCAACCACTCTCATTTAATTTATTATCGGCTAATCTTAATGCTTTTATTTCTTGTTCTGTTAAATCCTCAATTAAAATAGCGGGAATAAAATTCTCGCCTTTTTTAGCAAATCCTTGTCCAATTTTAACTTCTTCAATTCCCAGTATTTTACTTGCTTCATATCTACAATGACCAATAATAATCGTATTTTCTTTATCAATTACTAATGGTTGAACAAATCCAAAACGCTTAATGCTTTCGGCAACTTGTTTTATTTGTTTTTCATCGTGCTTCTTGGCGTTCTTATCGTATGGTTTTAAGTCGTTTATATTCATATTATTTATTTTTAGGTTTCCAAACTAATACTCTTACACCCCTTTTTTTATTCTTTTTCATATATTTATTATATCATCTATTTATAAGTAATCCAAATAAAAATCAATAAAACCCTCTCCTTTTTTTACTACATATTTCTCTACACTCAATTTATAAATCATCTTGTCATTAAACCCATATTTTTTTTGTAATATGTCTAAAAAGGGTTTTATGCAATTGTCTATATCTGACGCTTTATTTGAAAATCCAAATTGAATTTCTAATTTTATTCTCTTTGTTTTGTCAATATCCATTTTAGGCAATAATAACCATAACTCGTCTTCATATCTAAGGTAAGTTTTTGTCTTAAATCTTCTTCCTTGCCAACATTCATTTACTGATAATGGCTTAATTTTTATCATATTTTTGTAAATATTTATATTCTTGTCGCCAATTTCTTTTTGGATATTTCTTCTTTACTTCTTCCATATCTGCTCGTTGAAGAGATAGGAACTTAACACGATTTCTTAATGCTAAATTCCTATGCACTTCCTCGTGTTCGCTATTCAGCAAAGGCATATAAGCCCACAATTCATTTATTTGCTTTCCAGCATATATAAATGAGTGATGAATAACTATTTTATTTATAAATCTACCTTTTAGTCCACTTAAACAACTACGCTGAAAATAGGGGTCGCTACCTATTATCTGCCTATGATTAAGTGGAATTGGTCGCATTATTTCCAGTTGGTTAATTTATTACCCTCTTTATCTGTAAAATCTCCAATAATAATCATAATAAAATCTACTAATGTCATTATTCCAAATAATCCAAATGTAAATAACATAAATAATCCTGTGCCTATTTTTCCTACATAAAATCTATGAATACCCATTCCACCAAAAAATAGACATAACATAAACGCAACTAATCTTGATTTTTTTTCTTTCATATTATTTTACTTTCTTTAAATTGCTATATGTAATCCAATTTGCCACTACTGGTCCCGACATCAATACACAACCAACAATCAATTCTCCGTCTTGTTCATATAAACCTGTTAACAATAACCACGATAAAATAATCGTATAAATAATGCCCATTACTAAATTAAGTGTTCTCATACTATTCTTTTCCTTTTTCAAGCGATACAATCGCCTGTATTAGTTTTATTAAATCCATTCTTGAGATGTTTTGAGTAGTAAACCCAAATATCTCATTCTCAAACTTATTGATTTCTTCTAATGATTTTCTCTCATTAGATATATCTTCAAATAAATCAGGATAAGCTTTACTTAAAGCGTTTCCAGCCCTATTGTTTATTCCAAACCTTTTTATTTCTTCCCAAGCTACCGCTTCTTTTACAACAACATCTTCTTTTCCGTCCTCTGTTAATATAATTTCTCTGTCTTTATTTTCAACCATAGCATTATTAAATTTAATAGCTATGATTTCTTGCAACGCCGTAAGTGCTTCAAATTTGCTGTATAATCCCTCTAAATTTTCTCTTGTTAATTCCATTTTTTTAAACCTTTCTTCTACTAATTTTTAAATCGCCATTGTCAGTTAATTCAATAACTTTTCCGTTGGCTTTATATATAAATTTTAAATTATTCTTTTTCATCATTATTTTCAAAAACTCATTCTGTCGTCCTCTATATTTATTATAACATAAATCGTTATTTTTGTTATGTTTTATTGATACTTCTTCTGTATAAATTATCTTTGGATTAAATTGTTTTAATCGTAAATAGAAATCATTATGCTCGGCTAATTTCAATTCTTCGTCCCATAAGCATTTATCGAAAATGCGTCTATTAAATAAAGCAAAATTTAATACTACATCTGGATTTTCTCTATCTTCAATTTCTATCAATTGCCCAAATTCTTCGTTGCCTTTATATAATTTATTTACTGCTAATCTATGCTCAAAATGTAATTCCTGTCCATCAGCATTTACTACTTTACCACCTACAACATCAGCGTCTTTCTCTTTCATTATTTCAAGCATTTTTTCTATCTTTGTATTGTCGGTAAATTCAAAATCATCTTCTAAAAGTAAAATATATTTATTCTTTGCTCTTTTAATAAGCTCGTTTCTTTTTGCCGATAAACCAATATCAAAACTTGTTTGTATAAATCTAACATTATAAACTGGTATTGGTGGATTATAAACTATATTTTGTTTTTTACTATCATCACAAATTATAATC
>Ga0268284_1001034_pt1 | contig 15737 bp, 15 predicted proteins | sample saktaG_14_FD_190137 | JGI IMG/M metagenome (GOLD analysis project Ga0268284, IMG submission 190137) | Saline water microbial communities from Sakinaw Lake, British Columbia, Canada - sak_2013_06_06_40m | ecosystem: Environmental > Aquatic > Non-marine Saline and Alkaline > Saline ...
GGATGGTGCGCAGGTCGGAACCTGTTTTTTGAGCCTGTGCGATGGCAGCCGGATCATTGACGTTCGGCACAGTGTTGTTCGCAGCCGCGTTGGCATCCGGCACGACGAAGACAGGCGCCAGGCTGCCGTCATAGCGGTCATCCTCTTCGCCGGAATCATGGCTGATAATTTGGGTGGGCTGGAAAATTACAAGTGTTTCGATGGGCTGAACTGCTTTGGTGGACTCGATCTCATCGCCATCGCTGTCGTTGTCACTATCATGTGTTTCTTTGGTTGTGGGGGTGGCAATGGTTGGCAGGCTGGTAGGGGTGGGGCTTGCTTGGCGGTTGCCTTCCTGAGTCCAGGCCTGTTCGGCTGAAGCCAGGGAAGCCGGCAGATCCAGCCCGCGCAGGCGGAACTCGACCGCCATCTTGTATTCCAAAGCCAGGTCGGTGGAACGCTGGAAATCCAGAGCCATCAGTCCATAGCTGGCCGCACCCAGCAGGATCACCAATCCCAGGCTGGCTGCCAGGTAGAGCAGACCCAAACGCAGGCGCAGGGCTCTAAGCATCGTTGGGCTCCAGTTTATAGCCGAAGCCACGCTGGGTGTGGATCGGGTCCTTCATATCCGGCCGGCGCAGCTTGGTGCGCAGGTAGGAGACGTACACATCCACCATGGAAGGCTGCACATCCGGGGTGTAAGACCAGACATAATTGAGCAAAAACTGGCGCGATAGGACCCGCCCGGGGTGGCGCATGAAGCATTCCAGCAGGGTCCATTCGGTCTTGGTCAGTTCAAGTGAAAATTCAGCCCGGCGGGCCATGTGGGTGTGTGTATCGAGCACCAGGTTGCCGATGCGCAGCTCGAATGAATCAGCCGGATTGCCGTTCAAACGGCGGCTGAGGGCATGCAGGCGCGCCACCAGCTCATCGAAAGCAAAAGGCTTGGTCAGGTAGTCGTCTGCGCCGCTGTACAGCCCGGCCACGCGGTCCTCGATCTGCGACCTGGCGGTCAGCATGAGCAATCCCATTGGCAGACCTGCGGTGCGGATGGCCTGGCAGACAGCCGGACCATCGCGCCCGGGCAGCATCCAATCCACGATCGCCAGGTCGTGACCGCCGCACAAAGCGATCTCCACGCCCTCGTCGCCATTGTAAGCCGGGTCGACCTGGAATCCTTCGGCCGCCAGTGTTTTAACCATCAGCGCCGAGAGGCGGTGATCATCTTCGATCAGTAGTACGCGCATCAACAAATCTCCAAAGCTAAAATACAACTCGATCATGAAACTTCATGATCTTCATATATATGCCAAGTATAGCAAGGAAAGATTGGAATTGGATTGGAAAACTGACAGCCTTTTCCAAGAATATTCCAAGCCTGGAAGGATATCATTTTGGAGTATTCAAGATCTTCCCGATCGTTCGATGAAGATAACAGATCAATTTATTTTGGAGGTTTACCCATGAAAAAGAGTTCCTTATTTATATCTGCCATTCTGACCACTTTCGTGCTGGTCGTTCTATCCGGGGCTGTCAGCGCTTACCGTACTTTTGCGGCAAGCGAAACCCAATTGCCCGCCACGCAAGTCCAGGTTCAAACCCAGGTTGCCACACAGGAAGTTACGGCCGAGATCACACAAGAAATGGTTCAGCCTACTGCCACCACCAACTGGCTGACACCACAACAAGGCGCCCAGCTGGCAGCCATGTACATGGGACGCAACGACCTGTACAGTGTCGAGCCTGATTTCATGTATGGCCAGAATGTCTACAAAGTTATGTTCTCCTCAGGTGACCTGGCTTATGTCAGCATGGACGGACAGATCTTCAAGGTGGAATTGGTAACTTCATCTGCCGTTCAGGTCGCATCGCAATCATCCAGCAGCCAGCCTGCGACCCATGAACATGAGGATGATGATGACTAAGCCCGGCAGCAAACCTGCCAACCGCTGGCTGGATGTCCAGATCGTCATTGCCACGATGGCCATGACCTTCAGCCTGTTCCTGTGGAATACTTTTGCCGGTGCTCAAAGTTCGCTGGCCACCCTTTCGGTCCCCGAACCTCAGATCAGCCTGCCGCCCGATCAGGGCGGCAGCCAGGGCTCGGGCAGTGCAGCCAAGCTCAACGTAGCGCCCACTGCAGTCCCGGCCGATGTAAACACGAACCCAGCCCAGCCCCAGCCTCAACCCCAGTCCTTCGGAACCATCCTTCTGGGCGGATCGGCACCGCAGACCTCGTCTGTGTCCGCTGGCTCTGTAGGTGGGGCTCCTGTTCCTGTCACCACCACAAGGTCATCCCGGCCTTGAAGCACATCGAGTTTAATGCGATGGGCAGCCATATGCTGGCTGTCCTGGATAGTGACAGTCTGGAAGCAGAAAGCGCTTTGCAGACTGTTCCGGACTGGTTCGAAATATGGGAGCAGAGTTTGAGCCGCTTTCGGGCGGATAGCGAACTAAGCTGCCTGAACCGGGCTGGGGGCCAGCCCGTGGCTGTCAGTGAAACCCTGTGGGAGGTTTTCCAGGCTGCCCGGCAGACCGAACAGGAGACCGCAGGGCTGGTTCGCCCGACCCTGCTGGATGCCCTGCTGCAGGCCGGGTATGACCGCTCTTTCGAGGCGTTGACCCCGCAAAACGCTCCTTCCCGGTCGGCCTCATACGAATTCCCGGCCCTGGCTGAGCAGGTGACCTGTGACCCGGCCAGGCGCAGCCTCAACCTGGGGGATGGCAGGCACCTGGATCTGGGCGGGGTGGCTAAAGGCTGGGCGGCTGAAAAAGCTGTCCAACGCCTCAAGCCTTACGGCTCCGCCCTGGTGGACGCGGGCGGCGATATTGCCGTCAGCGGTCCGCGCCCGGATGGACAACCCTGGGCCATCGGGGTGAGTGACCCCTTTCATCCCGAGACAAATATCGCAACCCTGTTGCTGGAGCAAGGCTCGGTGGCTACCTCGGGCACTGATTATCACCGCTGGAAACAGGGAAAATTATGGAACCACCATATCATTGACCCGCGCAGCGGCCTGCCAGCCAACACCGACCTGCTGACCGTTACGGTGGTCGCACCGAACGCCATCCGGGCGGAAGCAGCCGCCAAGGCTGTCTTGATCCTGGGCAGTTCGTCCGGTATGGACTGGTTGGAGGCTGATCCTGACCTGGCGGGACTGATGGTTCTGCAGTTTGGAGGGATACGCCACAGCCGGCGCATGGCCGAATTTATCTGGAGAGAAAATGACGAACACGCAATCCACTGAACAAAAACTTGAATCTTCCTTGAATCCTCAATCCCTGATGATCCTCCTGATCGCCAGTGCACTGGGATTGCTGGCGGCTAGCCTGATATTGCCCGCCTGGCTGCCGGGGTTGACCGGGTCCCTAACCGGTGCGGAACCCAAAGCCTACTGGTACCTGTCACGTGCGACCGCCTTCGTGTCCTTCTGCCTGCTGTGGGCCTCCATGATGCTGGGGGTTGGCATCACCAACAAGATGTCGCGCCTGTGGCCGGGCTCACCCGCTGCCTTTGCCCTGCATGAGTATTTCAGTCTGTTGGGTCTCGGCTTTGCCTCTTTCCACGCCTTGATATTGCTGGGGGACCATTACACGCACTTCAGCCTGCTGCAACTTTTGCTGCCTTTCGGGACGGACAACTTTAAACCCCTATGGGTCGGTTTGGGGCAGCTCGGTTTCTATAGCTGGGCCATCGTGCTGGTCAGCTTCTATGTGCGCAAACAGATCGGCCAGAAACCCTGGCGGATATTGCATTACATTTCGTTCTTAACCTACCTGGGTGCGCTTGTGCACGGACTTTATAGTGGAACCGACACAGGCTTGACCTGGGTGCAGGGTTTCTACTGGCTGACCGGCGCCAGCTTCCTGTTCCTGCTGATCGCCCGCATCGTCAACAGCATCTCGCTGTGGATCGATAAACTTCTGGCAAAACCTGCCACAAGGTAGTTTCCTTACTATAAAAAACTGACGGGTTTTTAAGAAATGTGAAGGTTTAAACAAGCGCAAGGTTGGTTCCCCTACCTAAAATATCACTAATACAGCTTGCCGGAGACCGGATCCAACAGGTGTTGTTCCTGCCCGATGGTGATCACGACACGATTTGGGTCGACCCACTCGATGATGGAGGCTGTTTGTACAGTGCTGATCCACTTGATCTGGATCTCACCCCTGGCCAAATCCAATTTTTGGATGGATGCCCCGCTGGGGTTACAGACATCCCCGACCACCGTCAAAAAAAGCACGCTCTGCCCGTCCGGTGACCAGGTAAATTGACCCACATCCCAATCATCAGTTTGCTCAGGTATTGTGAATGCGATGTGCTGCACCTCGCCGCTGGCAAAGGTATAGACTCCCACATCCTTTTTTTGCATATCGTAATACACCAGGCGTTTGGTATCCGCTGACAGGCTGGCGCCGCTTCTCAATTCTTGAAAGAGCAAGGTGATGTTTCCGGTTGCAAGGTCCAACTGCCGAAAGTTTTTCTGCCATCCACCGATCAGCTGGCATCCATCCGGGATGATCTGATCATAAAAATACATGCGCTCGCCATCCGCCGACCAGCCCAGCAAAGCGGGGATCGCATACCCCATGCCCTGTCCTGTCCATCCATCCACCGGTAACCAATTGACCTCTTTGTATGCATCTCCAAGAACGCAGGCTACGCTGACACGCATGTAAAACTGGTTGTCATATTTTTTGACAGCGGTTTCTTTAATTGAATAGGCAAGCAGCCTGTCCCATGTGCAGCGGCCATTTGGTGAATAAAGTCTTTGGGTTTCGACCATCAGATCGGAAAACACGCCAGAAGCGATCTCATTGGTGCTGATCGTGGGGGCTGGTTTGGGTTTTGTGGCGGTGGGAAGCGAAGTTTCCGTGGAATCCGGGGCAGGCAGTGTGGTGGCTGTCAGGTCGGTGTTAGGTTCGACCGAGGGACCGCAACCAGACAGGATGAAGACAATGATCGTGAGCAAAACAAGGCCATTTTTCATGGTTCATGTCTCCTGGTCAACCCAAAAAGGTGAAACTAATCGAACTAAATGCTATTTTGGGAGATAAATGTTAAATATCTGTGGATTTTCGAATAGATCTTACCTGTTCCAATAATTGTGAGATCTTATTTACCACAATATCCCACACGATCTCATCTGTAACCCCAAAATATTCGTGTGCAACAATGTCACGAAAACCAGAGATCTTACGCCATTCAACTTGATCATATTTTTTCTGTATATTCTCGGGAACATGTTTGGATGCTTCACCGATGATCTCAAGGTTACGTAGAACCGCATCATAAACGAGATCATTTTTCTTGAATTGCTAATAGGTCAAACCATTTGTAAAGCGCAGAACCTTTTTACAGCTGATCTCAATATCCTCAAAATAAAGATCGATGTCACGCGACATGGATCAAATCCTGCAAAAGTTGAGCTCTCAACTGTGGTCTTAATGCCTGGGGCATTACCAGGTCAACTTTTTGCCCTAAAAGATCTTCCAAAAAAATTTTTGTGTCCATAAACCCATCAAAAGTAGGTTGACCTTCAAATTCCACCAGCATATCCACATCACTCGTCCGGGTTTCTTCGCCGCGCGCCACCGATCCAAAAATGGATAATGACCTTACCCCCATCTGTTTCAATTGGGTCTGGTTCTTACGTATCAGGGAAATTATTGCATCGAGTCGCATGGTTTAATTATACAGCTTTTTCCTCCGGTTTATCCTCCTGCAAGAAGGCGACCGCCTTGCCCACATCATCGTTCATGACCAGGTTGATATGATACCCGGGCTTGAAATCGCTGACCTGGATCAGGCGCAGGCATTTCTTAAGGGCGGCGTCAGCATCGATCCATTTGGAGAGGCGATTGCGGGTTTTGTAGAAGAAATCCCGATTAAAGATCACATCCGCATCATCCAGGTAGACTCCCAGAGGATAGATATTGGCTTCCATCAGGTCCTGGAAGAAGTGAGTGCCAAAAGAAGGCTCGGGCGCCGAGCCGATGCCCTGCCCAGCCAGCTCTACCAGGGCGCGCGTGTTGTAGATATCCCCATAACTGACATGGACTCCCAGATCAGGAGTGGAAGTGCCCCAGCGTCCCGGGCCCACACTGATGAAGACCTGCCCCAGCAGAGCGGCGTTCAACTTACCGATGGCGCGTTCCAGCTTGATCCTGGCAGCGGTGCTGCCGAGACTGAAATAGCCCTCGGGGGACACGAACAGCACGTAGCGGATCTCATCCACCCGGCCGCGCGGCACCATACGCGGCGTGGAAAATATGATTTCTTCCTCAGCAAGCTCGCCAGGCAGCTTAACTTCGTTCTCAGATGAGAGTTGGCTTTGTGGGCGGCATTGCAGCAGGATGATCTTGATCTCCGGCTGTGTGCTGTGCGGCTCGGTGATCTCAATTGCAAATTCTGTATCCACTGGCGAGCGGTAATGCTCTTCAAGGATGGCCAACAATTTACGCATCCGTCCGGCAAAGGGGGTGCGCCGCAGCAGCCCGTCAAAAGTGACGACCAGTTGCTCGGTATTCACCAGGTTGGTGCGTATCGGGCTGAGATAGCCATCCTCTTCGACCTGTGCCATATAACGCAGGGTGGGCATGCGCGTATTGATGACCTCTTTGACAGGCATCGTCTTGAACTTGTTTTCTTCCATGTCTATCAGGTCAACATACTGTTGCGAGTAATGCTGGATGGCACGGCTCGAATCGGCCGGGTGCAGCTGCGGGTGGCTGAGTGCTATCAGACGTGGGTAATCATTGCCTATCTGGTCCACTGCACGGGTGCCCAGCCCCCACACCAGGCGCACAAACCCGTCCTCAGCCCGGATCTGTGGAGACCAACGGTACAGGTTGCGGCTGAAGGCCACCCCGGCGGCATGCGGCAGATAGTATTTGTCCATATGCTGCCCTTCAACGAACTGGATCAGCACTGCAATACGTTCATCATAGTCCACCAATCCTTTTTGGGCACGGTAGAGCAGGGCGCTTGGGTTGAGCGCACTGGCATATACCATGATAATGGACTGGGTCAATGCTTCCAGGTTCTCCTGAGGTGTAGCCTGGTTGGGGCAGAAATAGCTGTCATATTTACCTGCAAAACTGGTCCCGAAGTTATCCTCCAACAGGCTGGAAGAACGCACGATCAACGGTTGTGAACCGGCTTTTTCCAGCAGATCCTGCAATGCCTCGAGGATATCATCCGGAAATTTCCCGGCCTGGAATTCTTTCTGGATCTTGGGAAAATCAGTGCGCATTTCTTCTTCGGTCTTATATTTTTGATCGCCCCAGGTCATTAAGCCATTGTTGATCATGAAGGTATTAAAGACATCCGCTCCCAGGTAATAGGAGACCGGGATCTTAATGCTGCCCCGAATGGCTTCGTCTCCCACCTCGTTCAAGATGCGCGCCGCCAGCAGCATCCCGGCGGATTTTCCGCCGATCTTGCCCAGGCCGATCTTGCGCCGCCGGATCTCTTCCAGGTCACTGACCTTGAACCACTTCTTGGCGATCTTGATGTAGGAAAGCTGGTCGCTGATCAGGGTACGGATCAGCACTACTTTGATCTCCTTAAGGCGCGCTTCCCAGTGTTGGCGCTCCTCAGGATCCATCTGTACGATGGTATTGGCCTGCTCAAAGAGCATATCCTGGGGTGCCAATTCCGGATTGAAGGCTGCCAGACCTGGCTCTTCCCCGGTGCGCTGCACGATGACACTGCGGATGATGTCTTCAAACAAATCATAGGGCAGATTGTAGGCAAAATAAAAGTCGGTCAGGCCATCCCGAATGCGCCTGAGACGCAGATCCCACACGTCTGCATCCTCCTGCGAGTAGGGGTCTTTCAAACCTTCTCGCTCCTGCGAGAGCAGGGCTTTCTTGCGGGCTTCAGTTTCGAAAGCATCCTTCTGGATGATGCCGCGCTCAAAAAGCTCACGGCGCATTCGAGACCGGATGCGTACTTTAAGGATGGGATACTGGAGCAGGGTTAAATGAATTTTGGAGATTTGGTCTGGGCTTTGTGAGGGGGTTGTCATGATTATATTGTACCCAATAATATGCAGAGAATTCCAGTTTCCTTGGTTGTGACTCATGCCTGCTTCTATTTTGGATGTGTCCCATGGCTCAAATCATTGGCAAGGTGGTTAAGAATTTTTTACCACCCAGACACAAAGACACAAAGAAGAACAATATGTGTCTTTTCTTCGTGGCTATGTCCCGGCATTGTGTCTTCATGGTTATAGAACGTATCACCACGAATGTGTCCGCACATATAATAACTCCCTCGGTTGCAAAAGAACCGGGGGAATTTGGTGAGATTATTATAAAACCGGCTAGTTCATTGGCACCAGCAGGATGCCGAAGAGCTGATCGGCGGGTTTGAAGACCAAGACGACCCAATTCTGATTATTGTCTGCACCGACCAGGGCGAACTCGCCATCTGCCAGCGCCATGCGGGGATCATAGTTGATCTGCGCCAGAATCTCATCCGGGTTTGTAACGGCAGCTGGGGTGCCGGCCGGGGCATCCGGGATCAAACTTGAGGCACTCGCAACCAGTTTATCAGCCGAATCGAGATTTTCGAGCGGTGAGGAAGTGCCCATGAGCATGACCGGGGCGGTATAAAAGGAGGCGAAAGCCTGGTGATCACGCGCATACCAGGCATTGATGACCTGCTCCTGGAATGTGGCTGCGGGGGCTGAAGGGCCTGTCTGGGCCTCCTGGTAGTCCATTTTAACTAACAGGATGCTGTCGAGTTGATCTGCGGGTACGAAAACCAGGATAACCCACTCACCCTGATCATCCGCGCCAACCAGGGCAAATTCGCCGTCAGGTACCAAACGGCTAGCGTCAAAACCCACCTGTGCCAGGATCTCATCTGGATTCGTTATGGCTGCCGGGGTGCCGGCCGGGGCATTCGGGATTAATCGATCCATTAACTCTACCAGTTTGTCGGCAGAATCGAGATTCAAAAGTGGTGCCTGGGCACTCATGAGCATGACCGGGGTGGTATAGAAGGAAGCAAAGGCCTGGGCGTCACGCGCGTACCAGGCATTGATGACCTGCTCCTGGAATGTGACTACTGGCAGGGTTGGGGTGGCTTCCACGCTTTCAAGTGTGGCAGCCTGGGTTTCAACCTTTAAGTATTTCAGGGTGAGCAGTTCGCTTCACAATAATTATAATAAATATTATCATATTTATTATAATATTTCAATAATCAGCACACTTTTCTTTTAAGTCCATTCGAGGTATAAACACAGCATGGACACTTTCCCTATTCCCCCAAAATATACCGGCGCTCTGCCCGGCGAGATCCTGGCTGCCATCCAGACTGCCCTGCGTGAGGATGTTGGCATAGGAGATGCCACCTCGAACAGCATCATCCCGCCCGAGGCCAGGGTTGATGCACAGTTATTGGCCAAGCAGAGCGGCGTGGTGGCTGGTCTGGACGTGTTTGAAGCCACCTGCCTGCTGGTGGATGAGCGCATCGAATTTCAGGCACTGGTACCCGAAGGCGCACAGGTGCACGACCGGGAGATCCTGGCCCGGCTGAGCGGCCCGGCACGCGCCATCCTGACCGCGGAGCGCACGGCTCTCAATTTTTTGGGACGCATGTCCGGCATTGCCACCCTGACGCAGCAGTTCGTGCAGGCTGTGGCTGGCACCAACGCTGTCATCCTGGACACGCGCAAAAGCGCTCCCGGTCTGCGCCTGGTGGACAAACTGGCAGTGCTGCGCGGCGGCGGGCAAAATCACCGCATTGGCCTGTATGACATGATCCTGATCAAGGACAACCACATCGACTTCGCCGGTTCGCTAACGGAAGCCATACAACGGGCACGCGCCGCCAACACCGGGTTGCAGATTGAGGTTGAGACACGCACGCTCGAGGATGTTAAAACAGCGCTGGCGTTGAATGTGGAGCGCATCCTGCTGGACAACATGAGCCTGGAGATGATGCGCCAGGCAGTCGCCATGAACGCTGCCCATCCGCAGGACAAGCGCGCCAAACTGGAAGCCTCCGGCAATGTGACTTTGCAAACTGTTGGCGCCATCGCCGCCACCGGCGTGGATTACATCTCCAGCGGCGCACTGACCCACTCTGCCACGGTTTTCGATGTCAGCCTGGATGTTTTAAAATAATTTGTCACTCTGATCCCGTAGGGCGAAGAGTCTCCTCAAATACCAGGAGATGCTTCACTTCGTTCAGCATGACATAACCAAAAGGAATATATGCCCGAATCTGAAATGTATTTAAAAATGAAAGCCCTGCTCCGCAACGTGGTGCCGGACGTGGAACTGCGCATCAAGGCCGAGATCGCCGAACAGATCAACCAGTTGAAGGTTGAGAAGAACGCTGTCATCCTGGGTCACAATTACATGGAACCAGCTCTGTTCCACTCGATCCCGGACTATGTCGGTGATTCGCTCTACCTGGCACGCATGGCTGCCAAAACCGAAAAGGATATCATCGTCTTTTGCGGGGTGGAGTTCATGGCCGAGACCGCCAAGATCCTTAACCCGACCAAGACCGTGCTGCTCCCGGCTGCCAAAGCCGGCTGCTCGCTGGCCGAGTCGATCACGGCTGAGGACGTGCGCAACCTGAAAGCACGTTTCCCGGGAGTGCCAGTGGTCACCTACGTCAATACTTATGCTGATGTCAAAGCTGAGAGCGATATCTGCTGCACCTCCGGCAACGCCGTGGCTGTGGTCGAATCGCTCAAGACCGATAGCATCATCTTTCTGCCGGATGAATACCTGGCTGCCAACGTGGCCAACGAGACCGGCAAGCATATCATCTTCCCGACCCTGGGGGCGAAGGGGCTGGAATTTGATACCAGCCTGGACTACCAGATGGTGGGCTGGCGCGGGCGCTGCGAAGTGCATGAGAAATTCACCGTGGCAGATATAAACTCGGTACGTGAGCAGTTCCCGGATGTGGTCATCCTGTCCCACCCGGAGTGCAGCCCGGAAGTGGTGGCGGCCTCCGATTTTTCGGGCAGCACCACCGCCATGATCCGTCACATCGAGCAGTCCAATGCACCGCACTTTCTTTTGCTGACAGAGTGTGCCATGGGCGACAACATCATCGCCGCCAATCCGGATAAACCCATGCTGCGCCTGTGCAGTGTACGCTGCCCGCATATGAATCAGATCACACTGGAAGATACGCTCAAGGCATTGCAGTTGAACCAGTATGTCATCGAAGTACCCGAGCCGATCCGTTTGCGTGCCCTTCGAGCCGTTCAACGCATGATCTCCATAGGTTGAGCGAGGAGCCCCTTTGAGAACAACAGATGTCCTGATCATTGGCAGCGGTATAGCCGGCGTCAGCGCCGCACTCAACCTGGCACGTAACCCCGATCTCAAGATCGATGTCATCACAGCTGAAGATGACCCCCAGGAATCGAACACGCGCTATGCGCAGGGAGGCATCATCGGGCGCGGCACAGACGACAACGCTGACCTGCTGGTGGAAGATATTTTAACCGCCGGAGCAGGCGCCAGCCTGCCGCTGGCAGCCCGCATCCTGGCTGAAGAAGGTCCGCCTGCCCTGCGAAAGATCCTGATCGAAACCTGCGGGGTTGAATTTGATAAAGATGAGAGTGGTCAGATCGACTGGGGCAAGGAAGCAGCCCACTCCCGGCGGCGCATTGCACATGTTGGCGACACCACCGGGCAGGCCATTATCTCCGGTATGCTGCAAGCCCTGGAACAATACCCGAATGTAACCCTGGTGCGCGACCTGACAGCCGTGGACCTGATCACCTTTCCACATCATGCCCGTGATCCGCTGGCCAACTACCGCCCGATCACCTGCCACGGTGCCTATGTATTCGATCAGACAACACGCATGGTACACCGATACCTGGCCGCCGCCACCATCCTGGCTACCGGGGGTCTGGGACGCATCTATTCCAATACCACCAATCCGCCACGGGCACGCGGTGACGGCCTGGCGATGGCACACCGGGCCGGGGCGCGCATCATCAATGCAGAATATGTCCAGTTCCACCCGACCTCCCTGGCAACGCCAGGTATGGATGGTTTTCTGATCAGCGAGGCCGTGCGAGGCGAAAGCGGCGTGCTGCTGACACCGGATGGGAAACCCTTCATGGAGAAGTATTCACCTGAGTGGAAAGACCTGGCGCCGCGCGACGTGGTGGCGCGTGCCATCCACCACCAGATGGAGACGCACGGATATTCGCATGTTCTGCTGGATATCGCCTCGCACGCTTCGGTGGAAGCCATCCAGGAGCGTTTCCCGAATATTTATGCAACCTGCCTGAAGGCCGGTATTGATATCTCGCGCGAGCCCATCCCGGTCGTGCCTGCCGCACATTATTTTTGCGGTGGCGTGGCAGTGGATGAGTGGGGGCGTTCCAACATCATTAACCTATACGCAGTTGGAGAAGTAAGCTGTTCGGGGCTGCATGGCGCCAACCGCCTGGCCTCCACCTCCCTGTTGGAAGGGCTGGTGTGGGGACAGCGCGCCGGAAAAAATGTTGCACTGGAACTGGGTAAACCGGAGCGTGAACCGATCCCGGGTCGGGAGGATATTCCACCCTGGGATGAGAGCAACCTGACCGTGGATGCCGACCCGGCCTTGATCCAGGGTGACATGCAAACCATCCAGAACATCATGTGGCATTATGTCGGCCTGATCCGCTCGGGTGACCGCCTGTCGCGCGCCATTCGCGAGCTGCGCCACATGCAGAATGAGATTGAGACCTTCTACCGATCGACCCGCCTGAGCGATGGGCTGATCGGCTTGCGCAACGCCGTGGAAGCGGCCCTGGTGGTGGCACAGGCGGCCCGTCACAACCGCCACAGCCGCGGCTGCCACTACCGTGTTGACTCTATAGACGGGGGCGACAGGCTGTTGTAAGGTATTGTAGTGTTTCTGCAAATCGGGAGTGTGACAGTTTTTTAGGATATATCATTATGTCAATAATTACATCCCAAAAAATTAACATCTGATAAAATCAGGATCAATATCCGCATAACCATGAGGAAAAACAAATGAGTAAAAAATCAAATCGCAGCAACCGAAAACCTGCATCCAAATCAACCAATCGTGGCAAACGAAGACCCGCGCCTAAAACCACCTTTCCCGTGTGGGGTTGGATCGTGTTGGGCATCGTTGTAGTGGTTGCCGTTGGGACTGTCATCTTCCTACAAGGCAATAAGCCGGCTGCCTCCGGCCTGGCGGCGGATATCAGCGTTGAGCAAGCCGCCAAATTAAGGGATGAGGGTGCCTTCATATTGGATGTGCGCGAACCGGATGAATGGGCAAAATTTCATATTCCCGGCTCAACCCTGATCCCGCTGGGGGAACTACCCGACCGCTTGAGCGAGGTCCCAACAGGGCAGAAGATCGTGGTGGTTTGCAACAGCGGAAATCGCAGCAAACCGGGCAGGGACATTCTCCTGCAAGCCGGGTTTACCGAGGTGACAAGCATGACAGGAGGCGTTACCAAGTGGAAGTCAGATGGTCTGCCCATTGTCACCGGAGAATAGAAATCCCTGATATTTAAATATCAGCGAACGTCCCGAAGGTTCATTCGATAATACACATCTTCCAGGAAAATCTTCGGGACGTTTTGTTACTCAAAAAAGTGAGCGCCGCTTAGCGACGCTCACTTTTTTGTTCTCCTGAATTGTTCAGGACTTATTCAGTTTGCTAATTAGGGTTGAACCTGACCGTAGTAGGGGCAATCCGGGTTTGAGAATTGACCCTGGCCGGCGCCACGCATACCTTGTCCTGCGCCGTGCATGCCTTGTCCGCCACCACGTTGTGCCATCCAATTGGCCTGTTCCTGGGTCATTGTGCCGTCTGATACGGCCTGGGCAACTGCCTGGGCACGAACATCTATCATCAGGGTCTGGAACTCTTCGACCGTCAGGCCTTGAGCAAAGGCTACATCAGCCACGGTCTCGCCTGCTGCCAGTTTGGCATCCAGGGCTTCCACGGACAGACCAAGCTCATTAGCAAAGGCTGCGATCATGGCATCGTGCAATACGCCATCTCCGCTGCCAGCGAATTCACTCTGGCTCATTCGCCCGCCGCGCATCCCGCCGCCCATCATGCCGTATCCATACCCGGTTCCATCAACTGGAGCCTGGGGAGTGGGTGCCTGGGCATAAACCAAGCCAACGGCCCCAAGTGCGACGACCGCTACGGCCACTACCAGTAAAACTGCTACTATTTTTTTCATTGTCTTTCTCCTTGATCGATCTCTATTTGCAAGGTATCTCCTTGCCTGCTATTATGATACAGGTTGTATGTAAAGATATTGTAAATATTGCTTAAACACCCTGTAATGATTTGGCTCTCTGGAATTCTCCGTGTAAGTGAGTGTATGTGGGGGTGTTTTGCGGGCGAAGCACGAAAGCACCCCCACCACATCTATCTTTTACCTCGCTAATTTCCAAAGAACCATGATCCTTAGGGTTATTGTGGTGTGAAAAATGGTACAATACGGAAAATAATTTCAAATCATGGTCAGGTGGACAAAAAAATTTTTTTGAAATGAAACTCAGATGGTCTCGAAAAATACAGGCAGAAGGAAATATTATTTCATCCCCCATAGAAGCAAAATTTTTAAGGAGGGTTGCAGTGATCAATTCAGAAAAAACTTCAAAAAAACATGGAATCACCATAATTCTATTTCTGGTTGTTTTTCTCCTGGGCTGTAAAATTGTAGATAGTGCCTATTCATTGGTTGACAGCCGGGGTGAAAGGATCTTAAATGGGGTTGTAGATGATGCGATCGCTGAACAAACCAGGGCTGCCATCACTCCTCAAGTTGTAGTCAATGAATGGCTTGAACCCAATAGCGCATTGGAATATGCCTGGGAAATGGGCGTACGCTGCATTGACGCACCGGGTAGTGACCCGTGTCCGGTGGAATCCTGTGTCCCGGCAGGCGACCAATACACTGCAGTTCTTGAGGTAACAACACAGCTGTTCGGGAAAGCCAACCCGGATGATTATTCATGCGGAGCGGATTACACTTTTACCAATAATTCCGGTTCAAACCTACTCGTGTGGCACAATATTTGGGGTCGTGAAGGCGACGTGGTAACGGTCAACGCGATCAAATTAGCGAAAGACGATATTTATTACGAATATCATTACAATTATTATGACCGCCATGACGGCAAGGTTACTTTTCAAAAAATCCCGAAGATCTATGTCCTCTACGATAATCCACACTGTGATTGGATCCAATTTGGTGACTCGAAATTAGAGAAGATTTCCGTCAACTTGATGAACCCGTGTGGGGAATGAACGCAGGATGTAAAAAATGTCATTATTTTTCCGGGTGGCTTATATATACTGATGACGAGATGTTCCTAATAACCAGGAGATGCTGAACCATGAAGCTTACCAATAGCAACACGCCTAAAGCCAACCACAAAAAACAGAATGGTTTCAAGTTTTTTGCAGGGGGATGTTTATTAATTTTCGTTTTTGCAGCATTTGTAGTGGGTGGTTTTTTTATCCGGAATGCCTACCTGCAGACGCCCAGGATCGAAAAAAACCTCTTTCCTCAAAAATCAAGCGAGCCTTTTTATCATTTATCACCAGCCCAACAACAGAGTGTTGATGAAAGAGGTTACCCGGAAGCCTTCACGATCTATTTCTACCAGATCAATCCGGATGAAGGATATGACCAGGCCACGCGCTCTGAGACGTGGAGCTATTACAATACCGGCAGCACACTGACCTTCATAGATGGAGAACTCATCAGCCA
>Ga0268284_1001039_pt1 | contig 15687 bp, 9 predicted proteins | sample saktaG_14_FD_190137 | JGI IMG/M metagenome (GOLD analysis project Ga0268284, IMG submission 190137) | Saline water microbial communities from Sakinaw Lake, British Columbia, Canada - sak_2013_06_06_40m | ecosystem: Environmental > Aquatic > Non-marine Saline and Alkaline > Saline ...
AAAGTTGGTCCCCGTCCCACGATCGCTATAAGAATCGTTATGAGATAGCATAGACACTGCTCCTACAGTTCCATCAGGAAAGAGATGAATTCTGTTTTCAGTGGAAGCATTGCTTTGTTCATCATACCGGGTGATCATCAATACAGGATCATCAAGGACAGCTTTAGGACTAATCATCGGATTCACCCGCATCTGGCCGATTCCAACCTCCCCCTTCTGGTTCAGGGTGGGTTTTGCCACCATATGGCGTTTCGCTTGTTCCCGCGCCCCTGAAGAGAGTTGGGCCTGAAGGCCGCTTGTCAGAACCAGAAGGCTTAATGCAACAGATAGAAGAGTAAATTTTTTCATAATTTTTATTTCTATTAGACAAATTTACTTGTAATTGGAATGGTATCCAAGAAAAAATCCCGGATAAAACCGGGATTTTTTCTTGAAAATAATATAAAACTCTCTATTCAACAATCATTTTCCGGGTCTGAACCTGGTCGCCTACCTTCACCGAAATGAAGTAGACTCCCTTGTTCAATCCCGAAGCATCGACAATCAGTTCATGGGTACCAGCAGCTATGATGCTGTTACTGGTCTTCTGAAGAGCTTGTCCAAGAATGGAATAGACATTGACAGAAACACTAGCCGTGGATGAAAGTGTGAGTTTCATTGATGTTAAATCTTTGGTTGGGTTAGGATAGTTTTGGGAAAGGTTAAACTCTATTGCCTTTCTCTTTTCAATCGCTAAATATGGGATAATATCGGTTTTTGGCAATACACGATATTCCATGATGCTTTCATGGATCGGAATCTGTGTTGGATCACCAATTCCAGATCCGGGTTGATCTGAAGTTTGTTGGATGTACTGTAAATTGTCTATTGATGTTCGCTTCGATACAGAAGGATAGACAAACTCCATGTTGATATAAATAATAGACGAATTTAAATCGACCATATCACTCCAGGTAGTTCCATGATCGATCGATCCGGTGCCCCAAATATGTCTGTAGTTAAAATTATCAGGGGATACGGCTCCAAGAGTGACTCCAGACCAAAGAACAAAAATATTGTCATCTTCATCAATCGTAATCATAGGCATACTGGAAAGGCCACATCCGTATTTTGGAAGAAGATGGATCGTATCTGTTGGATTATCAGGAATGTACCCTATTAATTGTCCGTGAGCGAAAAGGGTATCGATAAACAGGCTATCATGCAAAGGTGGCATTGTTGAGTTCCAATAGACCAATCCGTCAGTATAAGGATAATATTTTTGTCCATCGGATTCTCCTTTTGCAAACATACGGCCAAAGACAACATGAGCTGTACCCTGATGATCAAGTTCAACAGCTAAACAGCCATCGCAACAGGCAAACCTATCAGTGGTTGTTCCTGAAGGAACAAAACATTGACTGTTACTGAGGATTATTGTTTTAGTCCAGGTATCTCCATTATCGGTCGACATCATGATGAATGTATCGTTCCAGTTCCCACCAACAACAAAAGCAAGAGTGTCGCCATGAGGTGTGGCCCATGCAAAACCGTCTAATGTAATTTCAAGGTATTCGGATGATGTGGTCCCAGGAATTTGAACCATATCAATATCCCATGTGGCTCCTCCGTCGAGTGAACGGGAATAAAGCAATGCCGGATCCATCCCATTGTAAGGAGTTCCACTGAATTGAGTAGGCCCTGACAAACAAAGCAGATGAATATATGAGTTGTTAGGACCACCTGTAACAATTCTTGGAAATTCAACTCCGGATGCCCCCGAAGGAGCATTTATCAGCGTTTCATTCCAGGAGCCCGTTCCCTTGGTGTCACGCATAAGCAGAAATAAAGGATATAATGCTGAACGATGACTCACAACTAATTCACCTTGAGGGCCGTATGGAGCATACCCGGTCCAACCGGCTCTTTGGGACTCAATTCTTAAGGTTGGGAAAGGGCCCCAGCCTGAACCATTATAATAATTGTATCCTGATCCCCTGTCGCCCCATGCACCTTCTTCCATGCCACGCATCCAGGTAGCTCCAACTGTACCATCAGGGTAAAGATAAATCCGTTGAGGAGTTGATTTATTGGATTGTCGGTCATACTTTGTAGAACCCAAAGGATCCTCCAGAATCGCTTTTAGAGAGTTAACGGTGGTGTTGATTAATTGAAAGGGCGTTGTTTCAAAACCATCTGTCGTATAGGTTGGAGCTATGACATCATGAAGATTTGATGGAATGGCATACATCTGACGCTGACTAAAACCATAGGAAATGAGTACCATTGCAGTAATGAGTAAAAGGATTTTTTTCATAATTTCATTATTTAATTAATTGATTAAGTTGAGTTAACAATTAAGACCTCTTCTTCCGAAACAGGTTGCAAGAAAAGGAAACGCAGTTCAAAATTAATCTTTTTTTTAATCCGAATGGAAAAAATCGCTCAACTTCTCCAAATTTCCGTCAACTAACAACAATAACACGATAAACATAAAAAAAGAATCGTATTCAAAATCAATCTATAAAAGAGATATGACCAAAAAGAGACCGTCTCAAAAGTCCGAGGCAGCCTCTTTTTCTTTCATTTTACTCGTACCCCTTACGAGAGCACTTTCAAATATTCAATTCTCCAGAAGATGATTTTACTTTTGAGTCATCCCCTTTATTAAATGAGTTCAAATAATCAGGAAATAGTATTTCCTGATTATCATTCCACAATCATCCTTTTGGTGATAGATTGTTTGTTTACTGTCACTGTGTAGAAATAGATCCCTGCAGGAAGCGCTGATCCATCGATGATGAATTGCTGGTTGCCGGTGTTTACATTGCCTTTTTCGAGTTTCATTACCTGTTGGCCAACAACGTTAGAAATAGCCATAGATAGGTTTCCCGGTTGAGTGAGGTTGATAGTGATGACCGAACGGGCGGTTACCGGATTTGGATAGTTCTGTGTAATGGTAAATGTTGCTTCGGTTTTTTCATTGATGGCTGTCGGCCACAGAATGATATCCGCTTTGGCAACAGCGTTATAGACAATGTCGTTTTGGCTGGCTGAATTTTGGCCCTGATAAGTTGAACTCGATAGGCTCTGTACCCAGTCACCAGCATAATCATCTTCCTGGCGGATATAATATATCATATCAGTGCTTGATTGTGCAACACACGGGAAAACAAATTCAGTCCATTTTTGTAAATAACCGTTTGTCAAATCAACAATGGTATCCCGCCATGTATTGCCCCCGTCAACAGAAGCCCTGGCAAAAATATGACGTAAATAATAATGATCATTATCCCTGAGATTCGTTACCCCCGACCAGAAGGCGAAAATCTGGTTTGATTCGTCAATAACCATAGATGGATGACTGGTCAATGAAACCGAATAGCCTGCAATAGAATCCCCTGCCGTATTTTCTATAGAAGTCCAGACATTCGAATCGAGAACCCAGCCTATCATATATCCATTATCATATAACCAATCCCAATCCAATGGATCAGGCAGTTGGGGTTTATCTTCGTTCCAATAGACCAATCCGTCCGTATTAGCCCAATAAACTACACCTGTTCCATTAATCCCAGCCATCCATAATAAACCAAACAAAACATGGGCTTTCCCGGATTGATCCAGCTGAACTGCAATTGATCCGTCACTACAAATGATGGTATCTGTACTAGGATCTGTATCTGTCCAGAGATTATAAGGATTTTCCCATATAATAGTCTTGGTCCAGGTATCGCCATTGTCTGTTGATTTCATTATGAAAGAGTCGTTAAATCCCCCAACCGAAAAACAAAGGGTCTCTCCAAACGGTTCTGCGAAGTTATAGTCATCTCCACCAAATCCAAGATATTCATTGGAAGTCATTCCATCGAGTTGAATCCAGCCATCCCAGGTGACAGCACCATCGGTCGAGCGATTGTAAAGGAGGGCTCCTTCCATTCCGTTCCATGGGCCACCACTACCATAACCAGTAGGCGTTGTAAGGGCAATAACATGAACATTCATCCTGTCGGGGCCGCTGGTTACTATGCTACACCAGAGCATCCCCACCGCACCGGCAGGATTTGGGATTACTGTCTGAGTCCAGGCACCTGTTCCCTTGGTATCTCTTTTGTTCACATACAATGGTAGATTTCCCGATCCATCATGGGAAACTACAATCTCGCCATTGGGTCCCAGCGGAGCATAGGAAGGCCAACCCGTCCGTTGGGATTCAACTCTTGCGCTTGGCGAAGGGCCCCAGTTCGAACCATCATAATAATTGTAACCTGCTCCCCGGTCAGGAAAAGAAGTCGTGGTTTCATGTGACCAGGTTGCCACACCGGCAGCCGTTTCATCATCATACCTGTAGACACGTGGCATAACCGAGCTATTGGTCTGTAGATCATAATAAGTCCACATAATGTTTGCACCCTCAAGTGCAGATTTTGATTGTACAGATGAATTCGGATACTGTAAACCTTTTATATTCACAGATTCATCTCCGGCAATCTTGATAAGTGTTCTCGGTTCGCTTAAATGTCTTTTATCCCGTGGGGATAGCCCCGATTGAGCCATTGATGAAAGAGCAAATCCCACAGTGATAACAAAAAGTAAAATCTTTTTCATAGGGTTTTGGTTTTAAATGAAACATTATTGAATCCAGTACAAATATACAAAAAAAAGTCCGGACAAGTCCGGACCCTTTTTCTTGAAAAAATTAATACTATTCAATAACAACTTTCCTGCTATATTTCTCTCCGTTGATCTGGATTGTTGCAAAATAGATACCTGAATGAACGTTGCTGGCATCCAGGGTAAACTGCTGATTTCCGGCTACTACATAACCCGGGTCGAGGTTCATGACTGTCTGTCCGAGCATGTTGCTCATCGAGATTATGACATTTCCGCCACGGGTCATGTTCACCATCATCACACCAATGTCGGTTACCGGATTCGGGAATACCGAGATGGAAGCCTCTGCTGACCTGTTGTCAATTCCTACAGGGAAGACACACGGACCTGCATCGATGGTATAGTCGGCAGGCATGTAAGTGAAATCAGAGATATATTTGAACGTAACTGGTGCCAGTTCGTCGTTTGGATCTGACCACAGCTCGGTTACGATAGGAATGATATCTCCATCACCACTACTGAAGGTATAATAGGAAGCACAGAAAAAGTATGCTTGCTGTGTCACCTGCAGGATTGATGGATGCATTTACACGGTTATCTTCATCAAGGTCACCGAAAGTACTACGGAAGGTTGTAGGATATCCCATCAAGACAGCACACCAGGTGGTATCACCATCGTTGGAGAAAACATCAAATACGGCAAACGCGCTATCGCTAGTTGCAATAGAATAGCCATCAGCAGACACTCCTACAACAACCCCAATGTGTGGGTTGCATCAACTGTCAACGACAATGTCGCATTATCATTCAGCATCGGTATAGTAAGAGGAAAATAACTTTCTTATGCGATAGTTCACATTTCTTATGCGATAGTTCACAAAAATATTGTAATATTGCTGTGATTTTAAAAAATTGGTAAATGGGTTCTACGATTTTTTGAATCAATATAGGAAAAATAAATTTTTAAAACCCACCTAAAATTCACTTACTATGAAAAAACTATTACTATTATTAGTGGCAGTATGCTTTGTCATTGGTGCAAATGCACAAAAAGCTACAGATGCTGTTAAAATGAATCACAAAAAGTTGCTTCTTGATAGTGAATATCAAAGAAAAGCCGCTCCACCCGCAATTAATTACTCTAATGATGAGGCAGCTAGCGTTAAAAGTATAGATATCGTCAAAGTAGATGTCGGAATAGCGCATAGCCAAAGATCTTTTCGTCGTGAAGACTGTAGAGTTATATCTTATAACAAAGATTTGGATTTGATAAGCATCTCTTTTATTCTTGATGCAGAAACTTATCCTTCAATTGCTTTGAGTGATGGATCTGTTGGAATCTTCTATTCCGCTGATCATGGCCTAACATGGTCAGGACCTGTGCTTCTCTCTGATCTTAGCTCTGTGAATATGCAAAATTATTACTTATCAGGCGTTCTTTATAACCCAACCGGCAATGATGTTATAGAAAACGCTTATGGGGTATACCAAGGTGTTGCTCCTAATGTTCCTATTGCTAATGACTGGAACAACCAGGCATTTGGAACAAGTACCCTTGGAGGTGCTAATTACTTTACGGAATACTTTACAAACCCGGGAGCGTTTCTTTATGATGGATACTTCAATCAGCTTGGACTAACCCAAAAAGAAGATTTCATGAAGTGCTTTAATATTTGGACAGAAGGAGATTGGGCTGCTTTTACACAACTTAAAATGGAAGACATTCAAGGAACTTACAATGGTACCGGATTTGACTGGGATCTGGAGCATTCTGTCGTAGATATGCCTTTTAATGCAGATCCTGCTGATGGTGAAGCCATGTGGGTTGGTAAATTTACCTTTTCTGATGTAGGAGCAGATATGGTTTGGTCAGATGATGGCATGATTGGATATGCATGGATGACTGGTGCAACTTTAGAAAATTTAGAGTCTGGTTACCAACCACTTCTCTATAGAACCACTGATGGCGGAGACAGTTGGGATTACATTGAACTTGACTTCCAGAATAGTGATTGGCAGGATTTCTTTAGAGACGGTGCGACCGACCCCTTAGACTGGTTACTTTTCCCCTGTAGAGATATTAATGAAGATTTCACAGATTTTACTATTCCATGGTTCAATGCTACTGCAGGTGCAGTTGATTCTGATGGGAATTTGCAATTATTTGCTGATGTGACCAGCCACTATTATGACATTTTTAATGACTGGGATTATTACGAAAATATTGGTTTTAGATATGTTCGCTCTGGTAATCTGTTTAAATTCACCATTGGAGATGAATTAATTGATATTACGTTGGTTGATTCATTGATGTCAAATCCTGCTTTAGACCTTGTAGGTGGATCAACAAATGACTCATTATATTGTGGCATAAATGGCTGGCTGCGCAGACTGCAGCTTACTAAAGATGAACGCTCAGAAGAATTCTTTGTAACATGGACTGATTCGCCGGAAGGAGATCGTGCTGTGGAAAATTTTGAGCCTCAGGTAAAGGGTTGGTCTTATAATTCAACTACTGGCGGACATACAGATGCTGTTTGCTTCACTTGCGGTACAACATTTCCTGGTGAATATTATTGGTATATCCAAGCATCTGAATTTGCCTATTATAATTCTGTTGACGAAACTTTTACTGTCCCTATGGTGAACGCTGTTAATATGGATGATTTTTATAATAACATGGTTGCCTCTGCGGATCCTGTTCATGTTCAATATGTAGATGGTATAACATTCGATGCAATTGTACCAATTCCTGTTGGTGTAGATGAATTTTCAGGACAATCAAACATCAGCGTTTCTCAAAACCTGCCGAATCCTGCAACAGCTAATACTACCATCGAGATTAGCAGTGAAACTGTTGCTCCGGTTACCGTTAAGATTTCAAATATTATCGGACAAACCATTCACACATTAGATGCCGGTATCATTCACGGAAACATGAGCGTTGACATTGACGTAAGCAATCTTGAAGCAGGTGTATATCTGTATACGGTTACTATTGCAAACGAACGCGTTTCAAAAAAAATGATCATAAGATAATCACTTGATATTTATATATTTAAAGTCCCGCCTGACAGCGGGACTTTTTTTAATGCGTCCGGCATGGGCGATAACTATAGAGTGCAAGACCCAAACACACTTGGCAGTAGGAAGTGTTAGCTTAAGGCTAGGGTGTCCTTTGTGAGGAGGAATCTGAAGGAAGCCGGCGACAAAGTCCCGGCCTGATGAACAAGAGCTGCATAGTATTGATCAATCCATTTTAGGATTATTTAACAGGCGTGTCCTAATAAACGCCTTCTTCCTGCGTTTCCATTTTTTGTAGTATCGCTAATAAAACAAACTCTATCTTTGTATAGAATTCTCTTTTGTTGATGAAAAAACTGGACCTCTTCATCCTAAAAACCTACCTGGGCCCGCTGGTCCTTACATTTTTCATCGCGCTATTCATCCTGCTGATGCAATTTTTGTGGAAATATGTCGACGACCTGGTTGGGAAAGGGCTGGAATGGTATATCATCTTTAAATTGCTTTTCTACGCCTCCTCTACTTTCGTTCCCCTGGCTCTTCCACTGGCCATCCTGCTCTCATCCCTGATGATGTTCGGAAACATGGGAGAACATTATGAGCTGGTCTCAATGAAAGCAGCTGGGATCTCCCTTCGCCGTATCATGCTGCCATTGGTAATTGTTTCGATTTTTATCAGCGGGCTGGCCTTCTATTTTGCCAACACGATCCTGCCGGAAGCCAACCTGAAGTTCCTTTCACTACTCTATGATGTAAGGTCGAAAAAACTGGCATTCAACCTCAAGAACGGAGTCTTCTATGATGGCATCGAAGGCTATGTTATCCGGGTCGGGAAAAAGGAAAAAGATGGCAATACCATCCATGATGTGATGATCTATGATCATACCAAACACCAGGGAAATGTCGCAGTGACAACAGCCAAATGGGGTAAAATGGAGCTGTCGCCCGACAAGAGATACCTGATCTTCCTTCTTTACGATGGGATGAACTACGAAGAACGGACAGATTTGCGTCGACATGAAGTTACCCGTCCATTCCAACGAACGAAATTCAAGGAACAGCACCTGCTCTTCGACCTCTCGGCATTCCAGCTTACGCGTACCGATGAGGCTCTTTTCAAGAAGAACTATGAGATGCAGAATGTGCATGATCTCAGGGTTTCCATCGATTCCATGACCAGTGAAGTAGCGCGCCAGCAGGAGGCCTATAACAAATCCCTGCAGTCTAACTATGCTTTCTACTCCAGGATGGATTCTGTGCTTCCTATGCCAGTTGACACCCTGAAGGAATTCAACAATGCCATCCTGCTTAATTTCGATCGCACCGACTGGTACTCCATCTGCCAGTCGGCAAAAGCCAACTCCCTCTCCATGAAAGAGAATATCGAGATGCATGATAAGAACATGTATGGTAAATCCAAACTCCTCCATAAGCATGAGATCGTGATGCAGAAGAAATTCACTTTCTCCATTGCCTGTTTCCTTCTCTTCTTCATCGGAGCGCCATTGGGAGCCATCATCCGCAAAGGAGGTCTGGGGATGCCGGCTGTTGTTGCTACCATCTTCTTTGTACTCTTCTGGGTCGTCTCATTCATCGGTGAAAAATATACCGCAGAAGGAATTCTTCCCGCATGGCAGGGAATGTGGATCGCCCCTCTGATGCTTGTTCCTATTGGCGTCTTCCTTACCTACAAAGCAACCATCGACGCCTCACTGTTTGATCTGGATGCCTGGTTAAAGTTTATTCGTAAGATGCTGAGAATCCCAACCAAAGAGGTCTCATGAACATCCTGATGATTTGTAACAAATCCCCCTTCCCACCACGAGAAGGAGGCCCCATAGCGATGAACATGATCGTGGAGGGTCTCATCAGCGAAGGCCATAAGGTGAAAGTACTTGCAGTCAACTCCTTTAAGTATAATATAAGCCCGGATGACATCCCCGAAACGTACCGGGAGAAAACAGGGATTGAACTGATCGATGTCGACCTCCGGATCAAACCCCTGGCAGCCTTTCTCAATCTCTTTACAGGACGCTCCTATCATGTGGAACGCTTCATCTCATCCAGTTTCCGGAAACGGCTGACAGAAGTCCTGCAAGCCGACCGGTACGATATTGTCCAGATGGAGACCATCTTCGTAGCGCCTTACCTAAGTATAGTAAACGCTTTTTCTGACGCCAAAGTGGTGCTGCGAGCTCATAACATCGAATACCTGATCTGGTCGCGTGTGGCGGAAGGCACACAAAACCCGCTAAAGCGGAGATACATCCGCCACCTTGCCGAAACCCTGAAACGCTACGAACACAAAATGATCCCACAGTTCGACGGCATCGCCGCCATTACCGAGCAAGATGCTGAATACTTCAGTGGGCAGTTGGCGGTGGGCAATGGGCAGTGGGCAGTGGGCAATGGGCAGTGGGCAGTGGGCAGAAAGCGAGAAGCGAGAAGCGAAAAGCGAAAAGCGAAAAGCGAAAAGCGAAACCTGAAACCTGAACCGGAGCGAAGCCGAGCTCTGCGGAGCCAAACCCGAATCATTGCGATTCCCTTCGGCATCGACCTCAACAGCTTCCCTCCCCCGGTTCCCTCGCCTGACCCTATATCGTTGTTCTCCATCGGGGCCATGAACTGGATCCCCAACGCGGAAGGGGTCAGGTGGTTCCTGCACCATGTGTGGCCCGAAGTTCACAAGGAGTTCCCTTCATTGAAATATTACCTGGCCGGCAGAGAGATGCCCAACTGGATGTTACGAATCTCCTTTCCCAATGTAGAGGTTCTCGGGGAGGTCCCCGATGCACGGGAATTCATCGATGCCCATGGGATTATGATCGTACCTTTACTCTCGGGCAGTGGGATCCGTATCAAGATCATCGAAGGGATGGCTGCCGGGAAACCGGTTCTCTCTACCATGATTGGAGCAGAAGGGATCGACTGTTCAAACGGGAAAAATATTCTGATCGCCAATGCTCCCTGTGAATTTATCGACATGATCTCTCTTTGTATCAACGACATGGAGCGTTGCAGGAAACTGAGTGAAGAGGCAAGAAACCTGATCGAAACAACCTACGACCGCCGGCTGATCATCCGTAAACTGATCTCATTTTATAAACAACTGCCCGGGTAACCCACTTTTTTTTATTTTTGTCCTGTAGAATTTAGCTGAATGAAGTTATTTTTTCTTTTACCACGAGTTCCATACCCTACCGAGAAAGGCGATAAGCTAAGGGCATTTCACCAGATCACCCATCTTGCGAAACATCACGAGATCATCATCTGTGCCCTCAACGAAGGTGTTTTGCACGAAGATGCCGTGCCTGTGCTGAGCAAGTACGCAAGTGCTGTGCACATCATCCCTATCTCCAAAGCGACTATTTTCAGTAACATCGTTCGGGCTCTCTTTACCGGGAAGCCTCTTCAGGTAGGATACTATTATAATATAAGTACACGAAATATAATTCATGGCTTGATCGACAAATACAAACCCGATCATATTTTTTGCCAGCTCATTCGTATGGCCGATTATGTTACAGATCTTCCGATACCGAAAACACTCGATTATCAGGATGTTTTTTCAAAAGGTGTGGAACGCCGATTGGCTAGTTCGTCCTTCTTCCTGCGTCCCTTTCTGAAACTGGAATACCAGCGAATGCTCGACTCAGAACGAATGGCGTTCGACCGTTTCGACAACAAGATTATCATCTCTTACCCCGATCGTGAACTTATCCCTCATCCCGACAGAGAGAAGATCGTGGTAGTTGCCAATGGCGTCGACACCACATTTTTTCACCCGATGGAGCGCAGCAAGGAGTATGATCTGGTATTCACAGGTAACATGAGCTATCCGCCGAATGTACATAGTTGCGAATTCCTTGTGAACAAGATTTTACCGCTGGTCCTGGAAAAGAAACCCGCGCTGAAAGTACTTATCGCCGGAGCCAACCCCACGATGAGGGTACAGGTGCTGCGTTCAGCACAGGTAGAGGTCAGCGGCTGGGTGCCCGACATGCGGGAAGCATATGCACAAGCGAAAATCTTCATCGCCCCAATGCAACTTGGTACCGGATTGCAGAACAAACTACTGGAAGCGATGGCTATGAAAGTTGCCTGTATCACCTCTCCTCTGGCCAACCAGGCTCTCAATGCGAAACCAGGAGAGGAGATCCTCGTGGGTGAAACTCCGAAAGAGTATGCCAACCATATCATCAATCTGCTGAACAATGAAAAACTAGCCTCCACCATCGCAGAACGGGGTTATCAGTTTGTTGTGAAGAACTACTCGTGGGAGGCGGAAACGGCGAAGATCAACGAACTGATATCGGGGAAATAGTAAGGAAGTCAGGGGGTCAGGAGGTCAGGGGGTCAGGAGGTGATAGGAATGATGAAAGTGATAAGGAATGAATTGCCGTCGGTAAAAACCGACAACCCACAACCGACAACCGACAACTGACAACCTGCAACAATTCGTAATTCGTAATTCGTAATTGAACATATGTCAGACGATCGCAAGGTAATCTTCTCTATGGTAAATGTCTCCAAGGCATTCCCACCCCATAAACAGGTGCTAAAAAACATCTACCTCTCCTTCTTCTATGGAGCCAAAATCGGCATCATCGGATTGAACGGTTCCGGAAAATCTACCCTGCTGCGAATCATCGCCGGCACCGAGAAATCGTTCCAGGGGGAGGTGGTCTTCTCACCGGGGTACGCAGTTGGAATGCTGGAACAGGAGCCTCATCTGGACGAAACCAAAACCGTAAAAGAGATCGTGGAAGAGGGAGTTCAGGAAGTCGTGAACCTGTTGAAGACATACGATGAAGTGAACAACCGGTTTGCCGAGCCCATGAGCGATGCCGAGATGGAGAAACTGATTGCCCGGCAAGGCGCGCTCACAGAGCAACTGGAGCAGCACGATGCGTGGAACCTCGACAGCAAACTGGAACGTGCCATGGATGCCCTCCGTTGCCCTGAACCTGAAACGCCGGTGAAGATCCTTTCAGGAGGAGAACGCCGCCGGGTGGCGCTGTGCCGCCTGTTGTTGAAGGAACCTGAGATCCTTCTCCTCGACGAGCCAACCAACCACCTGGATGCCGAGTCGGTGCAGTGGTTGGAACAACACCTGCAGCAATACAAAGGGACTGTGATTGCCATCACCCACGACCGCTATTTCCTGGATAACGTTGCCGGATGGATCCTCGAACTTGACCGCGGAGAGGGAATCCCATGGAAAGGGAACTACACCTCCTGGCTGGAGCAGAAAACACAGCGGCTGGCCAACGAAGAGAAAACCGAAAGTAAAAGGAAAAAGACACTTGACCGTGAGCTGGAGTGGGTGAGGATGTCGCCAAAAGCGCGGCAGTCGAAAGGAAAGGCCAGGCTCAATGCATATGAGAGGCTGATAAACGAAGATGTCAAATCAAAAGAGGAGCGACTGGAGATCTTTATCCCGAATGGACCCCGCCTGGGAAACCAGGTGATCGAAGCTAACGGTGTCGCCAAATCCTTTGGCGACAAGCTGCTGTTCGAGAAGCTGCAATTCGCTCTCCCACCGGCTGGCATTGTGGGCGTAATCGGACCCAACGGCGCCGGGAAGACTACCCTCTTTCGCATGATCATGGGATCGGAACAACCTGTTTCAGGATCATTTGTCATAGGCAATACGGTGAAGATAGGATATGTGGATCAGTCACACACTTCCATCGCCGCCGAAAAAACCGTTTACCAGGTGATCTCGGGCAACAGTGAGATCATCCAGCTAGCAGGCCGTTCGATGAATGCACGAGCCTATGTGGCACGGTTCAACTTCAACGGTGCCGACCAGGAGAAGAAATGCGGAGCCCTGTCGGGAGGCGAACGAAACAGACTGCACCTGGCTCTCACCCTCAAAGAAGAAGCAAATGTGTTGTTGCTGGATGAGCCTACCAACGACATCGATATCAATACGCTTCGCGCCCTGGAAGAGGGGTTGGAAAATTTTGCCGGCTGCGCTGTGATCATATCTCACGACCGCTGGTTCCTGGATCGCGTAGCTACCCATATCCTGGCTTTCGAAGGTGATTCGCAGGTCTGCTTTTTCGAAGGCGGCTATTCCGATTATGAAGAGAACCGGAAAAAACGTCTTGGCGATGAGGAGCCGAAGAGGATACGGTATAAGAAACTTAAAGGATGAGGGACGTGAGACGTGGGACGTGAGACGTGGGACGTGAGACGTGGGACGTGAGACGTGAGACGTATGTGATTCCTGCACCACGGCACCATATCACCATATCACCATATCACTATATGATCCGAATAGACCAACAGCTTATCAACAACGTCAGCCAGCTCGCAAAAGAGTCTCCGCGAGGGCGGAAGAATTACAATTTCCATAAAACCTACGAGGACACGCTCCAGCGGTTACTCAATGCGATTGAACCTTATAGCTATATCCAACCACATAACCACGAGAAACCTGATAAGCGCGAGGTGTTTACCGTACTTCAGGGAAGGTTGCTAGTCGTTGAATTTGACGCATCAGGAAACATCACCGATCATTGCATTATCGCTCCACTTGAAGGAACCTTTGGTGCAGAGATCCCAGAGCGTACCTTTCACTCCATTTTCGCGCTAGTGCCCGGAACCATCGTATATGAGATCAAAGATGGCCCTTACAGCCCGATCGACGACAAGAACTTCGCCCCCTGGGCCCCAAAAGAGGGAGCGACAAACGTGAAGGATTATATGAACAGTGTTTTCAACCGGTTAGGGATCCAGTTACCTTGAAATCTCCAAAATATTGCTGGGCAATTCATGCGCAATCCATGGCAATTCATGCGCAATAATATTATCTTTGCCCAAAATAGATTGAATGCCCATCCAGAAACCATCTATTCCTAAAGGCACCCGCGATTTCATGCCGGTTGAGATGGCCCGCAGAAATTACATCTTTGACACGATCAGGGCTGTTTTTCTGCTTCACGGTTATCAGCCAATCGAAACCCCGGCCATAGAGAATCTCTCCACTCTGATGGGGAAATATGGCGAAGAGGGAGAGAAGCTACTTTTTCGCATCCTCAATTCGGGAGACTTTTTAAAGGGAATAAAAGAGTTGGCAGTTGGCAGTCGGCAGTTGGCAGATTCCGGCATCAGGCATCAGACATCAGGCATCAGGGATCTCTCCTCTTTCACTTCACAGATCTCCGAAAAAGGGTTGCGATACGACCTTACTGTACCCCTGGCGCGTTTCGTAGTGCAGCATCAGCATGAACTCAACTTCCCATTCAAACGATACCAGATCCAGCCCGTGTGGCGTGCCGACCGGCCGCAGAAAGGGAGATACCGCGAATTTTTCCAATGCGATGTGGATGTGATCGGGAGTGATTCGCTTCTATATGAAGTGGAGTTGGTCCAAATCATTGATGAGATATTTACCCGACTGAACCTCCCTGTCGTGATCAGGTTAAACAACCGCAAGATCCTATCCGGAATTGCCAAAGCAATCGGCGCTGCCGATAAGCTGACAGATATCACAATAGCGATTGACAAGCTCGACAAGATCGGCCTGGAGAAAGTCAACGAGGAGTTGTCGCAACGCGGGCTGCCCGCTGAATCAATCTCCATGTTACAGCCTGTGCTCACTCTGGAGGGGAAGATCAAAGAGAAAAATGCCTTTCTGGAACAACTTTTTGCAGAATCCGATACTGGGAAAAAAGGGCTCGATGAGATGTGCCTTGTGCTGAAATACTTGAAAACCCTTGAAATAGGGAATAGATTTGAGTTTGACCTCAGGCTTGCACGCGGACTCAACTACTATACCGGGACCATCATCGAGGTAATGGCCAGAGATTTAGCCATCGGCAGTTTGTGCGGAGGAGGCAGATACGATGACCTTACGGGCATCTTTGGTTTACCCGGCCTCTCCGGAGTCGGGATCTCATTTGGTGCAGACCGGATCTATGATGTCCTGATGAACCGCAATATCTTCCCTGATGCCATCCGGTCGACCACCCGTTTGCTCCTTGCGAATTTCGGAGAGGAAGAGGAACGATACTCCATGCAATTGCTGCGAGAAGTCAGGAAAGCCGGAATTGCTGCTGA
>Ga0268284_1001042_pt1 | contig 15621 bp, 13 predicted proteins | sample saktaG_14_FD_190137 | JGI IMG/M metagenome (GOLD analysis project Ga0268284, IMG submission 190137) | Saline water microbial communities from Sakinaw Lake, British Columbia, Canada - sak_2013_06_06_40m | ecosystem: Environmental > Aquatic > Non-marine Saline and Alkaline > Saline ...
AAGGCGCTGATGTATGGCTGCAAGGATTGCGGGGATTGTTCGCTGCCCGACACCGGGTATCTCTGCCCGCGCGCGTCTTGTTCCAAGACCGCACGCAACGGCCCGTGCGGCGGTTCCTCCGATGGCCGTTGCGAACTCGATGACAAGGATTGCCTGTGGGCGCGCGCCTACGATCGCCTGAAATATTATGGCGAATCCAAACACATGCTCGATGGCCCGGCGGTCTTCGCCAATGCCGCACTCAGCGGCACTTCGGCCTGGGCTAACAATTTCCTCGGCCGCGACCACCAGCACATCGCCATGCCGGACGTGCCAACACCCGCCCCTGGTGGCACCACCCCGCCGGAGATCACCCCCCCGATCTAACGTATTTTTCCAGGACCCGCCTTTCACCCCATACCTCATATGCCCATCCCCAACCTGACCATCATCGGCGAATCCATCAACGATTCCGTGCCATCCACCCACCAGTTTTTCGAAGCCAATGACATGGCCGGCTTGAAAGAGTTGGCCGTTTCCCAAGACACCGCCGGCGCGGGTTACATCGACGTCAACGTCGGCCCCCGCCCGGGCGCCTTCCTGGCCGAAATGGTCCGCCACGTCCAAAGCGCCACCACCAAGCCGCTGTCGATAGACACGCCGGATCCCGCCATGGCCGAAGCCGGACTCAAGGCCTATGACCGCGAACGGGCAGGCGGGCTCATGCCGATTCTGAACTCCATTTCCCCGCTGCGCATGGAGATGTTCCAGCTCACCCGTATCATGCCGTTCATGCCTATCCTGCTCGCTTCCGAGCGCGTGGAAAACGGCGCCGGCAAACCCAACCACACCGCCGAGGAAGTCTATCAGACCGGCCGGCAACTCGTTGAGGAAGCCGCCCGCCACGGCATCCCGGTGCACCAATGCATCATTGATCCCGCCATCTCCCCGATTGGCGCCGATTCCGAAAACCGGTTCCACTGCCTGATGGGAGCCATCCGCCTGATCCACGCCGACCCCTACCTCAAGGGCGTTCACATGTCGGTGGGCTTGAGCAATTTCAGCGTGATGCTGCCGCCCAAACGTGCCGATGGCTCGCCCACCAAGGGACCGCTGGAAAGCGCGTTCCTCACCCTCGCCGTGCCGCTCGGCATGGACCACGTCATCGGCTCCGTCAAACGCAAATACGCCCTGCTGCCGCCCGAGCACCCGGCCATGCTCTGCCTGAACGACTGCCTGCAACTCGAGGGCTTCGACGTCATCATGCGCGTCCAGGAATACTACGCCGACTAACACCTTGCACTCATTACGCCAACAACATGACTTCCACCACCGCTCTATCCGACATTCAAATCGCCAGCCGGGCGAAAATGCTGCCGATCGAAAAAGTCGCCGCGCGGCTCAATATCCCGCTCGACGATCTCGAACATTATGGCAAATACAAGGCCAAGGTCGGGCAGGATTTCGTGCAGCGGCAAATGGCCAAGCCCGCGGGCAAACTCATCCTCATCACCGCCATTTCGCCGACCCCGGCCGGGGAAGGTAAAACCACCACCACCATCGGTCTGGGCGACGGCCTGAACCGCATTGGCAAACGCGCCACCATCTGTCTGCGCGAACCCTCGCTCGGCCCCTGCTTCGGCATGAAAGGCGGCGCCGCCGGCGGCGGCTATTCCCAGGTCGTGCCGATGGAGGATATCAACCTCCACTTCACCGGTGACTTCCACGCCATCACCGCCGCCCACAACCTGCTCACCGCCATGGTGGACAACCACCTCAACCACGGCAATGCCCTCGGTATTGATCCGGCACGCATCGTCTGGAAACGCGTCATGGACATGAATGACCGCTCGCTGCGCCAGGTCGTCGTGGGCCTCGGCGGCCCCGCTAACGGCGTCTGCCATGAATCGGGCTTCGACATCACCGTCGCCTCCGAAGTCATGGCCATCTTCTGCCTCTCCCAATCGCTGGCCGAACTGCGCGAACGCCTCGGCCGCATCATCATCGGCTATACCCGCGACCAGAAAGCCGTCACCGCCGCCCAACTCAAGGCCAACGGTGCCATGACCGTACTGCTGCGCGACGCCCTCAAGCCCAACCTGGTGCAAACCCTGGAGAACAACCCCGCCTTCGTGCACGGCGGTCCGTTCGCCAACATCGCCCACGGCTGCAACAGCGTGCTCGCCACCAAACTCTCACTGCACCTCAGCGAATACACCGTCACCGAAGCCGGCTTCGGCGCCGACCTCGGGGCCGAAAAATTCCTCGACATCAAGTGTCGCCAGGCCGGCCTGAGGCCCGATGTCGTGGTGCTCGTGGCCACCGTGCGCGCCTTGAAAATGCACGGCGGCGTGGACAAAAAAAATCTGCAACAGCCCAACGCCCCGGCCGTCGCGTGCGGTCTGGCCAATCTGGAAAAACACCTGGCTAACATCGCCGGCTTCGGCCTGCCCGCCGTGGTCGCCATCAACCACTTCACCTCCGACACCGAAGAAGAACTGCAGACCATCGAACGACGCTGCGCCGCCCTGAACGTCAACGCCATTCGCGCGACGCACTGGGCCGATGGCGGTGCCGGCACCGAAGCCCTCGCCCGCGCCGTGGTGGAGATCGCCGGGCAGGGTTGCAATACCTTCAACTTCCTTTACCCCGCCGACCTCCCGCTGTGGGAAAAACTCCGGACCATCGCCCAGAAAATCTACGGTGCCAAGGATATCATCGCTAACAACCGCGTGCGTTCCAAATTCGAGGACTTGGAACAAGCCGGTTTCGGCCAGCTCCCGGTCTGCGTGGCCAAGACCCAATACTCGTTTTCGACCGACCCGGCCCTGCGCGGCAACCCGACCGGCTTCGAGGTGGTCATCCGCGATGTCAACGTCTCCGCCGGCGCCGGCTTCGTGGTTGTTCTAACAGGAGATATCATGACCATGCCGGGCCTGCCCAAGGTACCCTCCGCCGAAGTGATAGATATCAATGAAGCCGGCGAAATCGTCGGCCTGTTCTGATGCCGGCCACGCCCCTCCCCCACCCAGCCAAGCGCTGGCTCATCGCCGGCATGGGCACCTTGCTGCAACTGTGCCTCGGTGCGGTTTACGCCTGGAGTTATTTCCAGAAACCGTTAGTTGAAGCCTACGGCTGGCGCAACACGCAGGTTGCCTGGACGTTCAGTCTCGCCATCGGTTGCCTCGGTGTGGCGGCCGCGGTCGGCGGCGTTTTGCTGCCGAAATCCGGTCCGCGCAAACTCGCCGTCACCGGCAGCCTGCTCTACGGCAGCGCCTATTTGCTGGCGGCGCTGGCCTTGCACTTGAAATCACTGCCGCTGTTGTGGTTGGGCTATGGCGTGGTGGGCGGCATCGGTCTGGGGCTCGGCTATGTGACGCCGGTGGCGACCGTCGCGAAATGGTTTCCCGACAAGCAAGGCCTGGTCACCGGCATGGTTGTGATGGGCTTCGGCTTCGGGGCATTGCTGATGAGCAAAGTCATCGCGCCGGCACTCGAAGCCGCGTTTCCCAACCAACTGCCGATGGTCTTTGCCGGCAGCGGTCTGCTGCTCGGCGCGACGAGTTTGCTGGCATCGAGCTTTCTGCGCAACCCGGCGGCCACAGCCGCAAGCGTGACCGGCGATGAAAAAGCCTGGCCCCATCTCAAATCCCGGCAATTCGCGCTGATGTGGCTGGTCTTCTTCTGCAACATTGCCGCCGGCATCGCCATTATCAGCTTCCAGTCGCCGCTGCTCCAGGAGTTGTGGCAGAACATCCACCCGCTCGCGTCTCCAGCCACGCTGGCGGCCTGCGGCGCGTCCTTGATCGCCGTGAGTTCCGTATTCAACGGCCTCGGTCGCTTCGCCTGGGGCGGACTCTCCGACCGCCTCGGCCAACTCAATACCTTCCGCGTCATGCTCGCCACCCAGGTCCTGGCTTTCGTCGCGCTCATGCTAACCGGCAACCCGTGGGTATTGGGTGCGCTGATCTGTTATATCCTGCTCTGCTATGGAGGTGGCTTCGGGGTCATGCCGGCGTTTGTTATGAACACCTTCGGTCCCCGCTTGATGCCGGTGCTCTACGGCTGTATCCTGACCGCCTGGTCCGCCGCCGGCATCGTCGGCCCGCAAGTCATCGCCTGGCTTAAAGACCGGTACGGCCCGCAAGCGTCGGGCTATGCCTTCGCCTCAGGTGCCGGCTTGCTGGCGCTGGGCTTGCTGCTGTCGTTGTTTTTGACTGTGTCCGCACGCGATGCTAATACTCCGGCGCATGGCTGACTTCCTCACCACTTTAAAGTCGCAAGGGTTGCTCACCGACGGCGCGATGGGTTCCTATCTGTTTGAACTGACCGGGCGGCTGTCAGAAGCCAACCACGTGTACGAGGCGTTCAACCTGGAGCAACCGGAACTCATTGAGAAAGTTCATCTCGCCTACCTCGCCGCCGGGGCGCGTTGCCTCAAAACCAATACCTTTGGCGCCAACCGCCAGCAGTTGCGCCCATTCGGCTTGGAAAACCGCGTGGCCACCCTGAACCGCACCGGCGTGCAACTGGCGCGTGAAGCCATCACCAGGTTCCAATCCCAAAGTGGCGACCCGGGACCTTTCTTCGTGCTGGCCTCGGTCGGGCCGACGGTCACCCCGCTGACCACGGCAGACGCAGTGGCGGATTGTTACCGCGAACAACTGGATGCCCTCGCCGCGGCCGGCGCCGACGCGCTGCTGCTAGAGACCTTCCATTCCCTGCCGCAACTGGAACTGCTCATCGGCCTGATCCGCTCGCTGCCCGGAATGCCGCCGGTGATTGCCGAGACTACCCTCCACTCCGCCCAGGCCGGACAAGCGCTGGTGCCCGACCCGGTCACCTTCGTCAACCACATGGCCGCGCTGGGCGTGGCCGTGGCCGGCGTGAATTGTTGCGCGCCGTGGGATGCCAGCGCGTTTGTGGATGCCGTCAAGGACACTGCGCTGATCCGCGCCGGGACCATGCACCTGGTGGTGATGCCCAACGCCGGCGGATTCCAGCGCATCGGCAACCGGTTCATGACCGCGGTGAACCCGGAGTTTGCGGGCAAGATGGCCCGTGATCTATCCGATCGCGGCGTTCGGTTGTTAGGAGGTTGCTGTGAAATGCATCCGCCGCACATCCAGGAGATGCACAATTATCTACAGTCCCGCACGGTGGGCGCAAGGGCCGTTGCCCTCACGGCAAGCGCCACGCTGCCGCCCGTGGGTGACAGCGAAAAAATGCCCAATGGCGGGCTCTCGCGCAAACTCAAGGAGGGCAGGTTCGTGGTCAGCATCGAGGCCCTGCCACCACGCGGGACGGACGAAAAAATCATCCGCAACAAAGTGGATTTCATTGCCAGGCTGGCCGCCTGCGGCTTGGTCGATGCGGTGGATATCACCGATGGTTCGCGGGGCATTCCGCTGGTTTCACCTGGCGATTTCATTCATTTGATCCGCGAACGCCTCAACTGGACCGCCGCCACGGGAGACCTGTTAGAGCTCATCCCGCACTTCACGGGCCGCGACCTGAATGTGATGGGGGTGCAAAGCCGCTTGGTCGGCTATCATGCCAATCGCATCCACAACGTGCTGTTCGTCACCGGCGATCCGCCCAAAATGTCGCCGGGTTATCCGCGCTCCGCGGCGGTGTTTGACCTGGATTCCATCGCGATGATCCGCTTGACCCATTCCTGCCTGAATGCCGGGGTGGATTTCGGCGGTGTGCCGCTCGGCAAGCAGCCCGACCCGCGCACTCATTTCACCCTCGGCGCCGGCGTCGAACCGGAGGCGCAGGACATGCCGCGCGAGCTGGCCCGCTTGCAGCAGAAAATCGACAGCGGCGTGGATTACATCATGACCCAGCCCGCCTTCCACCATCAAGCGCTTTCGGTGTTAGAACCGTTTCGCAGCCGGACGCCCTTCCTCATCGGGGTGATGGTGCTAACCGGTTTTGAGCATGCCCAACGCATGGCGCGCGTCCCCGGGGTGGTCATTCCCGACGCGATATTGCATCGCCTTGCCGCCCTGCCAAACCCGGCCGATCAGGCCATGGTCGGCCAGGAGCTTGCCGCCGAGCAAATCCGCCGGCTCGTTCGTGAAGGATGGGCGGGGGTTTACCTGATGTCCACGGCCGCCGGTAGCGCCACGGTGGAGGTGCTCCGGGCGGGACTGCCATGACTTTCAAACCCTTACCGCCCCATCCTCAATCCCTGCAAATCACCCCGCTCAACCTATCAACCTAACATACTTATGTCCGCCACATTACTGAAAGGAACGGAATTCCGCGAAGAAATCCTTGCCGAAATCAAACAAGAAGTAGAGGCAATCCAGGCCGCCCACGGCGTCGTGCCCGGCCTGGTCACCATCCTTGTCGGCAGCAATCCCGCGTCGCTGTCCTATGTTTCCCTGAAGGTGAAAACCGCGCACAGTCTCGGCTTCAAGGAAATCCAAGACGATCAACCGGAGGATATTTCCGAGGGCGCGCTGCTAGACCTGCTGGAAAAATACCGGCAGGACGAGAGCATTCACGGCATCCTCGTGCAACTGCCCTTGCCATCCCATATCAATGAGAAGAAGGTGCTCAACGCCATTGATCCCGACAAGGACGTGGACGGCTTTCATCCCGTCAACGTGGGCCGTTTGCTCATTGGCGGCAGCGAGGTGAAATTTCCGCCCTGCACCCCGGCCGGCATTCAGGAAATGATCCGGCGCTCTGGTGTTGAAACCCGCGGCGCGGAAGTCGTCGTCGTCGGCCGCTCCAATATCGTCGGTAAACCGATTGCTAACATGCTCATGCAAAAAGGCCCCGGCGCCAACGCTACGGTGACCGTCGTGCATACCGCCACGCGGGATCTGGCGGCCCATTGTCAGCGCGCCGATATTCTCATCGTCGCCGCCGGCGTGCCGGGTTTGGTCAAGCCGGAATGGATCAAGCCAGGTGCCTGTGTCATTGATGTCGGCGTGAACCGCGTGGGTGAAAAAACCAGCGAATCCACCGGCCGCACCATTGCCATTCTGCGCGGCGACGTGGATTTCGACGAAGCCGCTAAAATCGCCGGTTTCATCACGCCCGTTCCCGGTGGAGTTGGCCCGATGACCATTGCCATGCTCATGCGCAACACCCTCAACTCGCTGAAATTCAAGTTGGGAATTCAAGCTGCGAAGCGTTAACCGCAATCGCAGGCGGCGGTCCGGACTCAGTGCTTAGACCCGCGGATGGCGCGGCTCATGGCCGCGAGGTGTGCAGGCGTGGTGCCGCAGCAACCGCCGATGATGCGCACGCCGGCATCTAGCAGGCGGGTGGCAGTTGCGGCCATTTCCTCGGGTGTGGCGTCATAGACGGTGTGGCCATCTTCGGTGCGCGGCGATCCGGCATTGGGTTGCACGATCACGCTAGCGTCGCCCGCGGCGGCGACGAGTTGCCCGGCCAGTTCGACGTAGTCATCAAGGCTCAGCGCCGTGCCGCAGTTAGCACCGACAATCTCCGCACCGGCAGCGGTTGCGGCCCGCACGGCCTCAGTCACGCTGGTGCCCATCATGGTGCGGAACTCACCGGGAGCCGTCATCTGGAAGGCATAGGTGACGATCACCGGCACCCCGGCGTTGCAAGCTTTGGCGGCTTCCACGCCCACCACCGCCTCGGCGGGATCGCTCATGGTTTCCACCAGGATGGCGTCCGCACCACCATCCAGCAGCGCGGCGATCTGCACCCGAAACGCAGCGCGCAATTCGTCCGCCGTGATATCACCCACCGGTTCGAGAAAATCGCCGAACGGCCCGACATCGCCAAGCACCCAGCCGTGGTCCCCGGCTGCGGCGCGGGCCACTTGGGCCGCGGCGCGATTCAATTCCGCAATCCGATCTGTGAGACCGTGCAGCTCCAGCGCGAAGCGCGAACCGCCGAAGGAGTTGGAAGTGATGAGGTCGCAACCGGCGTCGCGGTAGGCCAGGTGGATGCCGCCGACATCGCCCGGCCGCTCCACGTTCCAAAGCATGCCACAGCTGCCACTGGTCAAACCGCGGGCAAACAATTGCGTGCCCATCGCTCCATCGCAGCAAAGGGGACGCCGGGCCAACTCATCGGGCAGAAACTTGCGTGACATCAATGGATTTTTTGTAAAGCGGCCTTGCCGAGCAACGCAACCCCAGAGTCGAGAAAAGCGCGGTATCACCAAAAAATCACACCGGAATACAAGACGCCCGGGTGCTTGCGGCTAGGATGAGTGCGTTATGAATGAACTACATCCTCTCTCCGAAGCCGTCATCGCTGGTAAACGCAAAGATGTGCCCGCACTCGTCCAAGCCTGCCTTGAGGCGGGCGATAGCGCCCAATTCATCGTCGAGAACCGCCTCGTCCCCGCGATGGCCGTCGTCGGTGAGCGCTTCAAGAACAACGAGATTTTCGTTCCCGAAATGCTCATTGCGGCCCGCGCGATGAAAGAAGCCCTCAGTGTGCTCGAGCCCATGCTCGTCGCGGCCGGCGTGAAACCTGAATTCAACGCCGTCATCGGCACCGTCGAGGGTGACCTCCACGACATCGGGAAAAACCTCATCGCCATGATGTGGAAGGGCGCCAACATCGACGTGATCGACCTCGGCGTGAACGTGCCGCCCGCGCAGTTCGTCGCGGCCATCCGCGAGCACAACGCCAAACTGGTCGGTCTGTCGGCGTTGCTTACCACCACCATGCCCGCCATGCGCGACACCGTCAAAGCCATCCGCGAGGCGGGCCTGACCCCGAAAATCATGATAGGCGGTGCCCCGATCACGGTCGAATACGCCGCGGAAATCGGTGCCGACGGCTACGCGCCCGACGCCGGTAGTGCGGTGGATGCGGCGATGGCCCTGCTGCAGGCCTGAGTTTTCCCCTGACGCGTCTGAGTCAAGGCCTATCTTTCCCTGTGCTATACCGCGGCCCTCCGGTGGCGCGCTCTCGATGAGAGCGCAGGCCAAAGGACCGTCAAAAGCCCCTCCCAGAGCCGACATTCCGGCATTGTTTGGCTTCTCTTGTCTGCGGCCTCAGCGCAACCTCACTTCAACACGGTCACTGTTGGCAATTTGCCGGCGGCTTTTTCGAAGCTTGCCATGGTATTTCCGGCAGCGGCATAACCTGCGTGAATCAGGCGATCCACAAAGCCGGGCTTGGCAGTCGCCAGTCCGGGTTGCGCAAGCACTTTGCCAGCCTGTCCCGGAGCGTGAAACTCACCGGTCGAAAGCATCGAAGCCAGCGAAGACAGTGCCTCGGCTTTCGTCACTTGGTAATGGAATTGCAAGGCAAAGTAGGTTTCTGAAATCACCAGATCTGAGATTACAGCACGATCCCCGCGTCGCTGGAGGTTGTCCAGGAACGCCACTGCCACCGCCGCCTGCGCAGGTGGCCTGCCGATCAGCAGGTGCAAGACCACCGACGTGTCCAGTCCCACATTCATCCCTCATTCCTCCCCCGCCCTGCCGCAATACTGGTTCTGACTGCTGCCATGGAATGATCATCCACCTTGGTCCTCCGCCCCAGGCACCCAAGCCATGGGCGGGGTGCGGACTTCCGCAGGCGCAACACCCAGACCCGCTCGCCGGATAATTGCGCGGGCTCCACCTCGATGACATCCCCCGGATGGAGATTCAATTCCTTGCACAAGCGCACCGGGAAGGTCGCCTGGCGCTTGCTGGTTAATGTGAGTGTTGACACGTGAACAGAGCCTATACCACGGCTCCTTACTCTGCAAGAAAAATGTAAGAGGCAGCCCCCCGCCGCTCAGATCGCGTGCTCCTCGCCCGGAATCGGGACGATGACCTGGGTGTTAGGCAGGCGGCGCTGGATTTCCCCGCGGAACCACTCGACGGCCCCGTCGTCGCCGTGTACGAGAAAGGTTTTCTTCGGCCGGACTTTCACGATGTAGTCGGCGATCGCGTCACGGGTCGAGTGGCCGCTGAAATCGAAGACCCGCATTTCGCAATGGAGCGGCACCGGCGGATGCGCCGGGTCCAGCAGCACGCTGTCGCCAGGTTGCGCCACGCGGATCCGGCCGCCAGGCGTTTCGGGGTCCGCGTAGCCGACGAAAAACAGGCCGTGACGTTGGTTTTCCAGGATGCCTTGCCGGGCAAATATGTTAGAAACGGTGTTTTCCGACATCATGCCGCTGGACAGCGCGTAGATGCAACCCGAGCCAAAGGGGATCGGGCCTTTGCGTTTTTTCTCGCTGCCTTGGATCTCCATGTCCTTGAGGAACCGGAAACCGGGGAGATGGCGGCGGGAAACGTCGCAGAAGCGGTCGTAAATGTGGGTCATCTTGGTGCTCAGGCCGCCGATGTAAACCGGGGTGTGCTTGGGGATAAGTCCTTCGGATTTGAAGCGATGCAACATCGCCAGCACTTCCTGGGTCTTGCCCATCGCGAACACCGGCACCAGCACGGACCCCTTGCGCGCAAGCACCCGCGCGATCGCTTCGGCGAAAGCATTTTCCTCGTGAAAGCGGTCGTATTCCGCTGCGCGGGCCTGTTCGCCGCGGGTGGTTTCCACGATCAACGCGTCCACCGGCTCCTCCGGAAACAGGGCTCCCTTTTGGATCGTGCTGTGCTCGAAATTCACATCGCCGGTGTACATCACGCGTTTGCCCGAGGCCTGGATCGTCACCCCCACCGATCCCAGAATGTGGCCGGCATCGTGGAAGGTGGCGCGCATCGTGCCTTCGCGGTCGAGATCAAACGGGCGCTCGATGCCGCGTGCTTCGAAGGCCTCCACAATCGGGTCCAACTCGCGGTGCTCAAAGAGCGGATACTCGGTGATGCCGTGTTCGATGCGCTTGGACTGCATCACGTTCACCGAGTTGTGGAGCAAGGCGGCGGCGAGTTCGGCGGTCTCGGGCGTGAGGAAAACCCGTGCCTGCGCCTGCGCTTCGAGGAAAACCGGCAGCGTGCCCACGTGATCGAGGTGCGAGTGCGTGATGACGATGGAATCCACCGATCCCGCATCCAGAAAATGATATTGCGGCACCGCCGCGTACCCCTCGTGTTTCGGGTGCATGCCCGCGTCCAACACCACCCGGGCGGTCCGGCTCTCAAGCAAATAAGAATTCGCGCCGATTCCGGCGTGGCGACAAAGGCTTTTGAAAATCATGATGGGTGGCAGGGCGCGGCGGCTGGGCACCGCGGCGGGACGGGGACCATGAAGGCGGACGGCACCCCTGTCAACCCGTTGGCTGAGGCAAGCCAGGGCATGGAGTGCGGTGGCAGAGTGAGGCACGAACGCCGACACCGCCTTGGCTGGCGGCAACCACAGCCTGCGGGCACAACCGTGCTCCAAACAGGGAACAGCCACATTTCTGATAGGGCTGGTTCGGGTTGCTGGCGGCGGGGATCGGTTCCCAGCCAAAGCGGTGTGGCGCTGCGCTTCCCTCCGCACTCCATACTCAGACTGCGCCCCAAAGGCCCGCTTGCTCTTTTCTTCCTGTCTCCTATCTTCCGTCTCCGTCGTTGCCAACGGCCCCTAACACCTTGCACACCACCATCCAACTGGCCGTCATCGGCGGCGGCCCGGCGGGCCTCCGCGCCGCCGAGGTCGCCGCAGCCGCCGGCGTGCGGGTGACGGTGTTTGACGCGAAACCCTCGGTCGGCCGGAAATTCCTGGTCGCCGGCAAAGGCGGGCTCAATCTAACACACATCGAGGCGCTGGAGCGCTGCGCCGCACGCTACACCGGCCTGCGGCAACCCGCCGGGACCTGGCACGGATTGCTCGCGGAGTTTGATGCCACGGCCCTCCGCGCGTGGGCGGCGGGCCTCGGCGTGGAAACCTTCCAGACACCTAACGGGCGCGTCTATCCCAAGGAGCTCAAGGCCGCGCCCTTGCTGCGGCGTTGGATCGGGCGTTTGCGCGGGCTCGGCGTGCGCTTTGAGATGAACCACCGTTGGACCGGTCTGGTGCCCGGCACACCGCAGCAACTGGCTTTCGCCAACGGCGCGGTGGTCGCGGCGGATGCGGTGGTGTTTGCGCTGGGCGGCGGCTCGTGGCCGCAAACCGGATCTGATGGCACCTGGCTGCAGCGCTTTGAAACCCTCGGCATCCGCTGTCAGCCGCTGATCCCGGCCAACTGCGGGTGGAATCATCCGTGGCCGCAGGAAGTCCTCGCCACCGCCGAAGGCCAACCCCTCAAAAACATCGCAGCCAGCGCCGGTGCCACCACCGCCACCGGCGAACTGCTCATCACCCGCCATGGTCTCGAAGGTGGCTCCATCTATCAGCTTGGCCCGGCCCTCCGCGCGATGCCCCATCCCGCCATCGTCATCGACTTCAAACCGTCCTTCTCCCACGCCCAACTGGTGGCCAAAATGCAATCCGTGCGCCGCGGGTTTCTCAACGAAGCAAAAGTCCGCTGGCGGCTCGGCGCGGCCGCGCACGCGATCCTCACCCGCCAGTCATGGCCCGACGCCGCTTCGCTCGCCCGCGAAGTGAAACACTGTGTGATTTTGTTAGATGGGCCGCGGCCGCTCGCGGAAGCGATTTCCTCGGCAGGCGGTGTTTGTTGGAGCGGGTTGGCTGCCACTCTCATGCTGAAGCAATGTCCCGGCGTGTTCGTGGCGGGCGAAATGATCGACTGGGAAGCCCCCACCGGCGGCTACCTGCTGCAGGGTTGTTTCGCCACCGGCACCCGCGCCGGATTCGGCGCCGCGGCGTGGGTGGGGATGGTTCCCGGCACCACCAAGTGCCTGTAGCAGCGGGCGGGGACCGTCGCCCGGATTCGGCCAGTGAAGCACGCACGCTTTGGATGCGGCGAGCATCGCCGCTTTGCGGGTCTAACATAATATTCCAATCGTTTCAACCTTTCCCGGCCGCCTGGAGCCGGGTTCTCCGGGGTTTGGGCGGGCGTTTTCCTGGAACCGAAGCGTTACACCAAAGCGGTGAAGCGTGCACGCTTCACCGCAGTCCAAAGGATGGGCCGCCGTCGCTCCGAGCCGCAATTGCGAAAACGCGGAGCGGCGGCCACCCGAAAATCAGTCACACTGCCAACTTCATAACACCGCCACTCCCCGGATTGTTTCGCGAGTTGTGGATTTTTTAGAATCATCCCGGCCTTGCGGGGTGGGCGTTGCCGTGTTACCCACGGGGCTCATGGGCCTTGCAGATCGAGATTACCACCGGAACCACCCGCGGGATAGCGGCGGCTTCATGCCGCAAATCACGCCGGTCGTGAAGTGGTTGCTAATCGCCAACGCGGGGATCTTTTTCCTGGATCTTTTCATCGGGCATTCGCTCGTTCGCTTCGGTGCCTTCGCGGTTCAATCCGCCGTCTTTGAATTGCGCCTGTGGGAGTTTATCACCTTCCAGTTTCTCCATGGCAGTCTCGGACACATCTTGCTCAATTCCATCGTCCTCTACTTCTTCGGACCGTGGATGGAGCGCTGGTGGGGGTCAATAAAGTTCCTCGGGTTCTACTTGCTTTGTGGCATCGCAGGGGCCGCGTTTTTCACAATGCTGATACTTCTCAACCTGGTGCCCGGTAACATCTACTTGCCTATTGTCGGCGCTTCAGCCGGAATCTATGGCATCTTAATCGGCGTGGCCGTCATCGCCCCGGATCTGCGCGTGATGCTGCTTTTTCCCCCGATCGAGCTGTCAATGCGGCAACTCGCGATCGGACTGATGGTCATTTCCGTGGGGGCGATCCTGTTCAAACTCGGTGGCAACGAGGGTGGCGAGGCGGGCCACTTGGGCGGGGCCATTCTCGGCTTCATCCTGATGCGTTATCCGCGCTTGTTAGGCGGTGGACCCCGATGGGAAGCACGCCACCCACAGTGGTTTGCGCCCCGCGCCGCACCGAAATTGCGGCCGCGGACGGAGTTCCGGGCGGGTGAGGATTCCGCGGTGGACTTGATTCTCGACAAGGTTTCCCGCGACGGTTTCCAAAGCCTCAGCCAAGCCGAGCGCGACATCCTCCGCCAGGCATCCGAACGCCACCTCCCCGACCCATGACCGACGCCGAAATGATCGACACCACGGATGCCGGCAAACAACTCGCCCGGCTGCGGGCCATCATGCACCGCCTCCGCGCGCCGGGTGGCTGCCCGTGGGATGCCGAACAAACTCACGCATCCCTGGTCCCCTGTCTGATCGAAGAGGCCTATGAAACGGTGGACGCCATCCAACGTGGCGACCACCTGCACCTGCAAGAGGAACTGGGCGATTTGCTCCTGCAAGTGGTTTTCCACAGCGAACTCGCCGAAGAGGCCGCCCATTTCAATCTCGACGACGTGGCCCGCGGCATCAGCGACAAACTGGTGCGCCGCCATCCGCACGTCTTCGCCCGCAGCGATGCCGCCACCTCCGAGGCCGTTCTCCAGCAATGGGATCAGATCAAACGCACCGAAAAAGGTGACGAAAACCAATCCTTCCTGCATGGCACCGGCAAGGGCTTGCCGGCCCTACTGCGGGCTGCCAAACTCCAGAAAAAAGCCGCCAAGGTCGGCTTCGATTGGCCCGACGAGGCGGGCGTGCTCGCCAAACTCCGCGAGGAACTTCAGGAGTTGGAAACCGCCATCGCGGCTGCGGATCCCGCAGCCGTCACCGAGGAACTCGGCGACCTGCTCTTCTCGGTGGTCAACCACGCGCGCTTCCGCCAACTCGACCCCGAAAGGCTCATGACCACGGCCAACGCGAAGTTCGAACGCCGCTTCACCGCTATGGAACGCGATCTCAAACAACAGGGACTCGATCTCGCCGCCGCCACCCCCACCCAAATGGAAACCTCCTGGGAAACCGCCAAACTCCTGACCTAACGAAACTGATGCATTCGTCAGAATACCCCATGCCCTGACAAAACCGGATGGAAAGCGGGCGTCCACACCCGCACCGGCGCCTCGTTTCCCGCTCTCCCAATTTCCTGTTGCGGTATGCTCCGCCCCGCGCTAGCGTGGCCTCTGCGGAATCGTGTCACGGCATTCGCCGGCCGCATCCAATCCCCTAACATCATGCGTGCGTTACTAGTTCTCCTCCCTGTCGTTCTTGCTGGCTGCGGCAGCAGTAGCAACCCCGCCTCGCAACGTCAGATCTTGAAACAATCCCAAGCGGAAATCGCCCTGCGGGAACCGTGGGCGGCGACTGCCGCCATATTCGTCGTCGAAGACCCCGATGACTCCGTCTACTTCTGGCGGCATATCTGGAAATGGAAAGTCAAAGCCGGAGCCTTCGACTATTCCGACTACCCCCGCTACCATGGGATCGACTTTGTTCCCGGCACCGAGCGCGAACTGCGCTTCACCGAAAATGGTTGCCTGATCGATTATATCGACCGCGGGAACCGCTGTCTGAGTCCGGCCACCACGGTTCCAACGGAATCGCGGATGACCCCGGAGAAGTGATGGGGACCGGCAGAGGGTTATCGTTACGGGTCCTTCGACATAGAACTGGATCCATTCAAAGCGAAACCTGACGGAGATCCATTCACCCGTCTGCCCTCCGCAGTGAGCTGTCGGCTTTCTGGGAGCAAATGATGACGGCCAGCTTGTGGTCGGTCGTGTGGACGCTGCGCTCCTTGGACTTTCCATTGACCTTGAGCCGGGTGTCATATACGCCATTCGCGTGACGAAACAGGTTCTCCAACTTCAAGCGCTTCAGGCGGATGGTGGGTTTGCGTGTGGTTGTCATTTGGTCTACTCTATTCTGTTT
>Ga0268284_1001043_pt1 | contig 15613 bp, 8 predicted proteins | sample saktaG_14_FD_190137 | JGI IMG/M metagenome (GOLD analysis project Ga0268284, IMG submission 190137) | Saline water microbial communities from Sakinaw Lake, British Columbia, Canada - sak_2013_06_06_40m | ecosystem: Environmental > Aquatic > Non-marine Saline and Alkaline > Saline ...
ACTGTATTACGAGAGGAAAAAGGATTTACCTATGGTGCTCGCAGCGGATTCAGTGGTAGCTTTGTACCGGGTGCTTTTATAGCATCGTCAAGTGTACGATCAACTGCAACATTTGAATCAGTTGAAATTTTCAAAAATCTCATGGAAACATATAAAGATGTGGTTTCTGATGAAGACCTTAGATTTACAAAGGATGCTTTGATTAAATCTAATGCCAGAAATTTTGAGACACTTCGAGCTCTGAATGGTATGTTGAGGGATATGGGGACTTATAACCTTCCAGCCGATTATATCAGAAATGAGGAAAATGCGGTTAAAAACATGACCCTTGAACAACTCAAGGAATTGGCAGTAAAATACATTAACCCCGATAGGATGTATTATGTTGTAGTTGGAGATTCTGAAACACAATTGAAAGAGTTGGAGAAAGTGGGATTCGGAAAACCTATTTTATATCAATAGAAAATACTAACGATAAGAAAAAAAGACCCGATTTCGGGTCTTTTTTTTATTTGGATATTTTAATGCTGCTCTTTCCATAACATTTTCTTCCATCCTTTGTTATTCCTCGAATTATGATATCATATTCAGAACAATGATCTGAGGCATAAAAAGTGACTTTTTTGAAGTCTTTTATTTTTAAGGAGGCATCCCAATAAAGTAAATTTCTGAAATCGGCATCATGACTGTTGGTTTCTTCATCTGATTCATAAATTGGTGGATCAAAATAATATGAATCAGAAACTGTATTATATTCAAAAAATGCAGATTCGGCAGGCATCTTTATTCCTCCGAAATTATCAGTTTTAGTTGTAATCAAAATAACTCCTTCAATTTGTGTATTTCCCAATACGAAAGGAGTAGTATAAATATCAATTTTTATGATGTATTCGGGGTTAATCTTCATTAGTTCATTCACGTCAAAAATAGCTATAAAATCAACCATGATTAAGGGATTACTTTGTGCTATTTTTCTATCCGGATCAGTGACCGTTAATGAATATTTTCCACCATCATGCTTAACTTTAACGCTTGGAACCAGTTCTCTGAAAATTACTTCAAGTGAAGGATTATCAATGTAGTTATCCAAATCAAGACTAAATTCGGAATTTGAAAAAATAAAGGGTAAATTATTAGAAGGTATAGCCTTGTTTCCCGTCTCAGTATTAAAAATTTTAGAAGCTTGCGTATTAATATAAAGTTCTTCAATAAAAGGAATTTGGGTAGAATCGAGATCCAATGGTGTAGAAATAAGAGTTGGGTAGGATCTCAAAAAATCATTATTTACTAGCAGTTCAAGTTCTTGATTATCAATAGTGACATTTTTTTTGATACTTAAAAAAACATCTTGTAACTCAGTTAAATTATTGAGAGAAAAAATAAAAAATCCATTTTTATCAGTTTTGTACAAATGCACTTGAGGATTTGTTTTGAACACAGAAGCATAAACTTCAGCATTAGCAATGGGCATTCTTGTCTCTTTGTCTATCACGAACCCGCTTAATGAAACATCTCTTATTTCAGGAATCCATTCAAGATTGTATTTGAATTTAGTCAAATTACTTCTGAAAATAACGTCGTTTGCAAGTTTGCTATTGTAAGAAACTAAAAGTGCTTCTATTTCTTTAGTTTCTATATTTATACTGTTATTTGAGTTAATGTATGAATCTAAAAGGATCTGGTTTTCGATGATTTGTCTAGGTAATTTACCGTTATAATCCTTAATGGTACCTTTTTTTGCAACCGTGATTGATAAGTCAAGATATTCTTCACTTTTCTCTGTCGATTCAATTTCCAATTCTACTTTTTCTCGTTTCTTATAACTTTGTTTGTCAGGAATGATCTTAATTGCGATATTATTTTCGATAAGTTTAAGATGACAATAAATGCTTAATATTTCATTTTTATTGTTTCGAAGGATAAAATAATTAAATCCTGGATCAAAGGAACTATTTGGGATTAATAAATGTGTTTCGGTATTTTGAACATAAATTTGCTTCTCACTTATTTTATTCAAATGTGAAGACAATAATTCCAGTTTAAGTTCTTGATTTACTGCTTGTCGGCTAATGATTTGCAGATCCATTTGATCTGAAAAATTGCTTTTTAAAACATTCATTACTATTCCTTCATTTGAAGCTTTCGGCAATTTCGTATGTACAGTATCTTGATCATGAACTGAAAGAAGTGTATACTCTTTGTTTTCAGTAGGAATAAACTGCATGATTCCCAATCCGTTATTGATTGATACTTCTGAAACCCTATTTTGATTTTCATCCATCAACCAGGCATTTAAAGTCTTATTCTCATCACTTTGACCAAAATTTATTGCTATTCTATTGGTCAAATTATTCATGATCTGGCCATACTCAGGCAAGATTTCAATTCCTTTTGATTCGGAAATATCTTTGGGTAATTTGATGTTAGGGTTTATAATTGTAATGACTTGAGTGAAAAATGTTTCGGGTAAACTATTTCGCTGATATTGTGTGTATGCTCTGATAAAATAATTTCCTGAAATCAGTTCTTGTGGAATGATAAACATCCCGGAAACCATCCCATTTGTAATTTTATATTTTTTTCTTACGTAGGATTGACTAGAAGCATTAAAAAGTTCGATATAGAGAATGTTACTAAGTTGATTGTTTGGGACATCTAATGCTATGAATCCTTGTGCTTTAAACCATACTTTTTCACCGCTGATATATATCTCTCTATCCGTAGTCAATATGATATTTTCAGTCAAATTATTGGTGAGTTGGCTTGGCACTGATTGTGAATAAGTACTTGAAATCCATCCCAAAAAAACGAAGTATATGATAAAAATCTTTTTCATTCAATTATTTAATTTTTCCATCAGGAGTATTTAACAATGAATTGTCATCCCAAAAAGCTGGCCTAATCGGAACTCCTCCTTTTACTCTACAATCAACGCATTCCGCATCGACAAGAATAGGGTTTGTGTTTTCAGGATTAGGATCAACAGCAAGTACAACCGGCCAGTATCGCGAAGGTAATGCCAGAACTTTCTGAATTACGTTTACAAGATTATCTGCGGTAAGCACGCTGCAATCGCCCAAGTTAGACGGAATATTAAAACCTATTGGTCTTTTAACTATTAGTGGTTTGCTTTCAGCAACTCCCGCAGTCAGAAAGTATCCTAAAACTGGTTCCTCAGGGTCATCAACATTTTGCACATTTCCCAATATCTGAAACGGCTGTGTTGTATATAATGAATTTTCAATATCGTTTTGTTTTTGTAAACTGTTTAAAAATATGTAAGCATTCACAGAAATTGTGTATTGTTTTACCTGTAATGCATATTTAGAATTAAATTTTTCACTATTTGGAACAAAATTGATGACAAACTTATTTAGTTTGGGGATTTTAAGATTTTTGGTAGTATAAGTGAAACGTTCATCTATTTGTTTAGTATTCCAGCAATTAAAAAGCGTATCTTGATGAAGAAATAATTCAAAGCCGTTTTTCCCCGGAAGGTTTTTACCCCAGTAAATTGAATGCGCAAAATAATAGGAACTATTTTGATAAGTTTCGGTCAGTTCCCAGTAGTAATAATTCACTGCTTCGCTGGCAGTTTCTGTGCTCAGATAAAACTGATACCCGTAATCATCGTCCTCATTTGATGCTCCTGTATGTTTTACCCATTCAGCATTTAATTTTTCAACTTTGACTGGATTTTTAAGTTCTTCAAATGAAGATTCATAGGATTTTCCGTTTACTATAATTGAAATTTTATATTTTCGGCCAATAATTCCTTGGATACCATTAATATCAGTTTGATAATTACCTAAACTTGTTTCACGTAACAATTCACTATTCCCAAAATCATCACTTATTACTACTTGAGCTCCTGATAATGGATTGTATTTATTTTCTTCAATAGAGGAACTGGTAGATAAATTAATGATATAAGGCCCTGGTTCATTGGTGATTTTACCATCAATAACCAGTAGATGTTCGTAAGCAGAATTCAATTCAGGCCAATATTTTTCACTACATGAGAGCCCCAGCACTAAAGCAATGATTAAAAATAAAATCAATAGTTTGTTGTAGCCTGATTTCCTAGTTTGCATAATTTCCAAGTTTGAAATTATAAGTTAATGATACGATTGGACTTCCAAAAATGGATAATTTATATCCGTTTATTTTTCCTTCTTCATATCTAAAATATACTGAATATGCATTCTTTCGTCCGGTAAGATTATAGACCGAGAAAGTCCAAGAACCATGAGCAAGTTTATTTTTCTTTAAATTGCCTTCTACAGAAATTGAAAGATCGACCCTAAAGTAATCAGGAATTCTATATTCATTACGTTTAGAATAGTGAAGTGTTTTAAAGCCGTTTTGATAGTATATGGCAGTTGGATAAGTTATGGGCCTGCCAGTCGAATAAACAACATTGCCAGAAACACTTAATCGTCTTTTAAATCGATAACTGGTAACCAAATTTAAAGCATGTGGTTTATCATAGTTTGATGGGTATGGAATTCCAAAATTGATTTTATTTTCAGGAAATTCACTATCAACTCTAACACTGGTTTTTGAATAAGTATAGTTAAACCAACCATTTAATTTCCCAGTGTTCTTCTTGATCATAAGTTCAACACCATAAGCATTCATTTTACCTTGAAGGGTTGATTGCTCCGAAAATTCGTTCATAATCAAATTTGCCCCATCTTTAATTTCTACTACGTTTTTAGCATCTTTATAATATCCTTCAATTGAAAGATCGTAAGTGTGACCTCCCCAAAAAGTATTAAAATATAAGCCTGCAGCATATTGATCACCTACAATTGGTTTGGTATTATAATCAGAAAGTTTCCACTTATAATCAGGTGATATGGCTATGCTATTTGATAACATATAAATGTATTGATGCTGGCGATTATAGGAAAGTTTTATCGAGAAATCTTTATTAAACATGTAATTTGCGGCAATTCTATAATCTAAACCACCATAAGATTTTATGATTTCATTATTCTTAAAATGCAGCGTATCAATGATATTAGTGCTAATTTTTGGTAAGTTATCGAGATATACATCTACATCCTGAGCCCCTAAATATGTAAATAAATTGTATCTCAATCCTGCACTCACCGACAATTTAGGAGATAATGTCCATTCGTCGCTAATAAATAAGGCAGATTCAATTCCTTTCTCTTTTCCAAGGTCTTTTGAATCGATTAAACTTTCTAAGCTTAATGGTTCGTATTTCCCTCTGTAAACTTGATAAAGAATACTATTTAATCCAAAATTAATTTTGTGATCCTTTATATTATTAATATTAAAACTGGATTTGATCTCGGTGTGTTCCAGTTTATTTGAATGGGTATAAGAAGCCACTGCAATATCATTACTTTCTTCCGAAAAATTATAAATACTTTGTACGATACTTAAATCATGACTGTTAACATTGTTGAATAAGTGTTTCCAAACCAATGAGGAGCCAATATTCTTATAATTATAATTCGTTCTCTTTGCAAGATCCATTTGATCATAACTATAATATGAAAATAGATTAATCTGATTCTTATTCCCTAAATTGAATGTAAAATTTGCGACTGCGTCGCCAAAATTTGCAGAACTTTCTTTTATGTCAGGGTTTTTGGCCAGCTTTAGTAACCAGTCTGAATAAGTTGATCTTAACCCAATAATGAAACTACTTGTATTCTTTTTAATTGGGCCTTCAAATAAAACCCTGCCAGTTATAGGGCTAATCCCCCCGCTTGCAGTATATTTTTCTTTGTTACCTTGTTTTGCCGTAATTTCAAAAACAGAAGATAAGCGCCCACCAAATTTAACCGGAATGTTGCTCTTATAAAGTGTAAACTCATCTATAACATCCGAATTAAAAGAAGAGAAAAATCCTGCTAAATGGGATGTGTTGTAAATCGGTAAACTATTTATGTAAAATAAATTCTGATCTGTTGGACTTCCTCTAACGTTAAATCCTGATGAGCCTTCTCCAACGGTTTGTATTCCTGGTAGTAATAATGCAACCTTTATGATATCCTTTTCACCCATTACCAGCGGGATTTCTTTTATGCTTTTTGTGGTTATTTTTTCAATACCCATTTCGGTCCCCTTGACCTTATCATATTTATTTGCACTAATTACGGCTTCATTTAGCAGAATGGCTTCATCTTCAAGAAACAGCTCAAATGATCCATCCGATAGTACATTAACTTCTATTTTTTCCTTTTTGCTGCCTACATAACTGACTGTCATATTGTGTTTCCCTTTATCTAACTGGAAACTAAAATGTCCTTCATCATCGGTAACCGCACCGAAGCTTAAGTCAGATAAAGCAATAGTTGCCCCTGAAATGGGCTTTTTTGTAATGGCATCTTTAATATAACCACTTACAATAGCATTGCTTTTGTTAAGCCCCAGTTTCTTCGATCCAACAACTATTTCTCTGGCAATGAATTCATCATTTGTTTGAATAAAGTCAGAGTTGATTTGATGTTCATTTTCCAACTTTGTATTGCTTTGATCATCAATGAAATTTTCAAAGAAATCGGGAATTACCGTTGTATTAATTGGCTCTTTAGATATGAAAACGTTATTGTTTTTATCAATAGTAATTTGATAGCCAAATTTATTGAGCTGATCAGCTAAAAGTGAACTCAAAAATGTATTTTGCGAAATTTGAATGGTGAGAGCAGGAAATTCCTCAATTTTATAATAAATTTTTATCTGTAATTCATGTTCTGCTTTCTTAACAAAATCTTCCCAAGTTAAATTATTATAATTAGTTGTTACTATTATGTCTCTACTCTGAGAAAAGATTGGGCAATTCGCAAAAAATGCAAAGAAGATTATACTAAACAGCTTTAGAAAATGTATTTTATTTAGTGGAAAGGTCATCACAAATTTTAAAAAGGTTGAAGTATTCAATAATAGATGCGGTTTTCAAATTGATTTTGTTTCTTCTTATGAAACGTCCTATTTCTTTTTTATCAGATTCAAAATAACTTAAAAGGGATTTTTTATTTGATATTTTAATAAGTCTTTTCTCGGTGAGAATAAAAAGAGATATTTCAGGATCATCATAATAACCATTAGGGGCATTATAATCAATCACGCGCTTATATGTAACATGATGTTTTATCAGAGCTTTAAAACGACCGTCATATACCTGCTCATAAATACCATTAATATTTTCCTTTGTAAAAGGTGTGATGTTAATAAAGAAATGATCCTCAATCCATAATGAATCAATTAACTCCTGATCCAGGACTATATTTTTAGTATTGCCATCAGGATAAATTATATTGGCAATTAATTCATCATTTTCAATATCATATAAAATATTTTGATCCGAAAATTCGGTTCCTTTAATAAATAATTTACTCTTTCTCCAAAGTTTATTATTTTGAAAATATGGTGACCCATTGGCATTAGAATTAAGTGGGCGATAAAGTTTGCCATTAACAAGTAGGTCATTAAGCCGGAAAATATTATCAGTATGAATCTTGAGATTTTTGAGAATTATATCATTTTCTGAATTCGTTTGAAGATAAGATTTGAATGGGAATACAACACAAATTATTACTATAAAAAATAACTTGAATAATAATCTTCTTGTCATTGATAGCTCTGCTTAGTACATTGTTAAATATGGTCAAATATAATTATTAAATACGATCTAAAATAAGGTTTTAGATAATATCAATATAAATAATGAGAACAAATAAAAATGGTACAAAAAAAACTACTATTTGATGAAATAGTAGTTCGATACCTTATAGATTCTAATAAATATTGAGGATATTTTTAATAAAAATCTTAGATAAAACTTAGATTTTAGGATTTGTTTTCATCAAATTCATTAAACGATTACCAATTTTTAATTATTAAGCTAAAAAAGAAGAGAGAATTATTTAATGTTTTCTATTACTGAATCTGAAATACCCGAAATTTTATCCATTAAATTAGCTAGAGTACTATAGAGCTTATCTCTACGATCTCTATATAATTCAAGTCGCAATGAATCTTCTTCAGCGAGAGAATTTTTTCTGTCAAGCTCACTTGCAGCTTCTGCAAGTAAGAAAAAATTCAAAACATCGATTTGCTCCGGTGTCAATTTTTCAAAATTCTTGGTCACTACTTCTTTGCCCATATTCTCATAATAAACCCCACTTGAAGTATGAACTAATTCTACGATAAGATCTTCCGTGAAACTGAATAAAGTTCTTTGTACTTTTTTATTAATTAATCTACGAAGAGATTTGGCTTTAGCATCAACATCTTGAGTAACTTTAGCTAAATTCAATTCTTGAATTAGTATAGATTTATCATTGATATTATTATTGGATGCAAATAAATTGCCACATAATAGTATAGTAATGAGTAAAAGAGCTTTTTTCATAGATGGTTATTTTTTATTTATCGCGTAAAAATAATTTTAAAATTGAACAAATCAAATAAATCATTATAAATTATGATAACTTATGTCTTCTCATACTTCAATCTTGTATATACGTAGCAAAATAAATTCGATTTATCTATTATTTATAAGTAGCTCAAACGCAGCTTTATTTATTTCTTAGATTTGACCAAAACCTAAACAGTATTATTATGAAGAATAAAAATTTAATTAGCACTATCATTCTTTTCTTGTTTGTTCCAATCTATCTGATTGCCCAAACTGAGAAAGTAGACCTCAATATGGTTTATCAAATTAAGCAAGAGGGGAAAATGAATTCAAAAATAGAAGACTTGTCATTTTGGATGACAGATTTTCTGGGACCCAGATTGACAGCCTCTAAAGGTAAACTCAATGCAAATGTTTGGGTGAAAAATAAAATGATTGAATATGGCTTCGAAAATGTAATAATTGATGAAGTACGTGATTTTGATCGTGGGGGTTGGGATAACAAAAGGACCTACATTGCAATGACCGCACCTTATTATGCTAATTTTTCAGCTAATCCAATTGCCTGGACGGGCAGTACAAAAGGCGAAATAAGTGGAGAAGCAGTTTTAATGGATGTTAAAGATGAGAAAGATTTAGAAAAATATAAGGGACAGCTTCAGGGAAAAATAATTGTGATGCCATCAACAGCCACTTATGAATTAAGTTTTGAACCTTTTGCAACAAGGTATACTGAAGCTGATTTGTCAAAAATTCAAGAGGAAAGTACAGAAGCTCGTAGGCGAAGAGGTAATTTTAATATGGAGGATTATTTGAAACAGAGGCAACTCAGACAAAAAATATCTGAATTTTTAATCACTGAAGGAGCTGCAGTTATTTTGAATGGATCTGGTCAGTTTAATGTACCTCGATCAAGTGGTGCGAATTATAAAAGTGGCGATTCACAGCCAATTCCAGAAGTAAATCTCCCAATTGAAGCCCATGGGCGCATCATGAGGTTACTACAGCATAAAGTTGCGGTTAAACTGGAAGTTGATATTCAAAACGAATTTAGTGTTAGCCCTCAAGTAACAAACGTAATGGGCGAAATTAAAGGTACTGATCCAAAGCTAAAAGATGAAATCGTTTTAATTGGCGGGCATTTAGATTCCTGGCATGGTGGAACAGGTGCTGCTGATAATGCATCCGGTTGTATCGTAATGATGGAAGCGATGCGCATTTTGAAAGCACTTGATGTAAAACCTAAACGCACCATTCGGATTGCACTTTGGGGAGGTGAGGAGCAAGGATTGTATGGATCAAGAGGTTATGTTGAAAAATACATACGTGATCCAAAAAATAATAAGTTAAAACCCGGTTTTGATAAATTTGATGTTTATTTTAATATGGATAATGGCACAGGTAAGTTCAGGGGAATCTACTTGCAACAAAACGAAATGGTTCGACCCATTTTTGAAGAGTGGATGAAACCATTTAATCCAATGGGAATGAATACAATTGCGATAGGAAATACTGGCGGTACAGACCATCAATCATTCGATCCTCTTGGATTACCTGCATTTCAGTTTATTCAAGACGAAATCGAATATGATAGGGGATATCATACGATTATGGATACCTACGAACGTTTAGTGATGGCAGATTTAACACAGAATGCAATTATTGTTGCATCATTTATATATGATGCAGCGATGAGAGATAATCAATTGCCGCGTAAACCTTATAAAGCTCCTGTTGAAGGTGAACGAAGAATGTTCTAATTAAGATAATATTTAAACAAAAAAAACGCTGCCTTACTCAAGGGCAGCGTTTTTTTATTCGTGAAACGAAAATTACACTAAAAAGGAAGCTGATAAATATTGCTGTCATTTCTATTTCCAGCTAAATTCTGATACCAGTTAGGATATTGAACACCTCCTGAAATAGCCCATTGAGCAAATTTTAAATGGGCACTAGTGATGTCTTTTTTCTCTATGGGATAAGCAAATGATTCATAGATATTAATAGCCCACGGTAAATTGTTTACTGTTTTATAATAAACTCCTATCGATGGATTGCTATTATCATCATAGGTTCGGAACTTACTTTGATCAACCAAACTTGTAGGTGGATAATCAGGCAAGTGCACTTCAACACCTCTTTCAAGGTTTACAATGAGAAAAGGATTGAAATTTGAGATATCCAGATCATTGAAAGTGTACCTGTTTGCAGGGAAATTTATAACTATTCTTATGGTATCAGGTGTAACGTATGGAGCTGCAGGATCTGTATTGACTCCAATACCAATTCCGGGATGCTGCATTTGATTGAATGCATTATCATAAACAATAATGGTTGGTTTCGATTGGCCTGCCTCAGTTCCATTACCATTTAAATGAATGATGTTTTCTGTTAAGCTGTATCCGCTAACATTTAGATCACTTGCGACTATATTACTTGAAAGTTGGAATCCAAATCCATTCTCCAATGCAGCACCAAATGCTTTGATAATAAACGTTCCAATAACCTGATCAACTTTATTATTGGTATTTGTTTTAATTTCAAATTGATAATCGAGCACTAAGTCATTGAAATCATAATCACCTTTTCCCGGCCATAAATCTTCAAATGCAAGCGTACCATAACCTGAAGCAGGAAAATGGTTAATGATATCATTTTGATCTTCAACATTAATGGTTTTTGTTGAACTGTTATTATTTGAATTTGGATCAGTGGTAGTACTGGTTACAGTTGCTGTGTTTACTATATTTCCGGATGCATTTGTTTTCGCAGATACCGTCATTGTGAGGGTTTTTATTGCTCCGTTTGCAAGGCTTCCAATTGTCCAGTTAGGGGCATTCCATGTTCCAACAGAAGGATTAGCCTCTATGAAATTTAAAGAAGTTGGCAATACATCTTGAACACTTACATTGGCAGCAGCATCAGGTCCATTGTTTTTTACACTGATTGTATATGTGAAAGTTTCACCTGGTTGAACAGGGTTTTTAGAAGCATTTTTGCTTATTTCTAAATCTGCTCTTAATTCAACTGCTTGAATAGTAATAACTTTTGTTGCAGTATTGTTTTCTGTGTTTGGATCAGATGTAGAACTTGTAACTGTCGTAGTATTTACAATACTTCCAGATGCATTTGGGTTTACTGTTACTGTTAAAATAAGTGATTTGGTGACACCACTTGCCAGAGTTCCAATCGTCCAATTAGGTGCTGCCCAGGTTCCAACGGCAGGATTTGTTTCGACCAAAGTCAAACTTGAAGCTAAAATATCTTGAACGCTGACATTGGTGGCAGCATCAGGGCCATTATTTTTTACACTAATGGTATAGGTAAAAGTTTCGCCTGGTTGAACAGGGTTTTTTGAAGCTGTTTTGCTTATTTCTAAATCAGCACTTTTTTCAGGCTCTATTACATTCACTCGGACAGTAGAAATATTATTATCCATATTTGAATCTGGGGTCGTACTAGCTACAGATGCTGTATTTGCTAAAGAACCTGTTGTTCCATCTTTTGGTGTAACATTAATGTATAGTACAGCACTGGTATTTTTGGCCAAATTACCAATATCCCAGGTGGGAGCACTCCATGTTCCATTTATAGTGTATGTACTAATGAAATTGACTGTAGTGGGTAAGTTATCTGTAACACGAACACCAGTTGCGTCATCCGGTCCATTATTGGTAACAGTAATTATGTATCTAAGGTTTTGACCAGGAATAACTTCACTTTCAGCAGTCTTGGTTATCGAAAGATCTGCATTTAAGGCAGGCTGCCGAACCGTAATTGTTTTATTAGCAGAATTATTACTGGTATGAGGATCAGATGTAGAACTTGTAACTGTCGCAGTATTTATTATACTACCAGAGGCATCTGCTTTGGCTTTAACCGTTATAATAAGCGTTTTTGAAGCCCCATTTGCTATTGTACCAACAGACCAATTTGGTGCAATCCAAGTTCCAACAGAAGGATTAGCTTCAATAAAGATTAAACTACTTGGTAATATATCTTCTACATTAACATTTGTAGCCGCATCTAGTCCGTTATTTTTCACCGTAATTGAATAGGTAAATGTTTCTTCGGGTTCAACTATATCTTTAGATGCAGTTTTACTTATTTCTAAATCAGCACTTAATGCTGTTACCGGAATTGTTTTTATCGAAGTGTTATTATTTGAATTAGGATCAGCAATGCTACTTGTTACTGTTGCTGTATTTACAATATTTCCTGAAGCTGTTGATTTAACAGAAACGGTCATGCTTAATGTTTTTGAAACACCACTTGCAAGATTTCCAACAGCCCAATTTGGTGCAGTCCAGGTTCCAACAGAAGGATTAACTTCTACCAGAGTTAAACTTGATGGTAATATATCTTGAACACTAACATCACTTGCAGCATTCGGGCCATTGTTTTTTAAAGTAATGGTATATGTAAAAGTTTCGCCAGGTTTTACAGGACTTTTAGATGAGCTTTTGGTTATTTCTAAATCTGCACTTAAAGCTGTTACCGGAATGGTTTTTACTGAGGTGTTATTATTTGAATTAGGATCAGCTGTGATACTAGTTACAAGAGCCGTATTGGATATTGAACCTGCTGCTGCTGTTTCTTTTACAGAGACATTTAGTGTTAAAGTAGCTATTTCATCCTTTGCCAGATTTCCAATACTCCAGTTTGGTGCTGTCCATGTGCCAACTGATGATGTTGCACTTACAAAATTTAAAGAAGATGGTAGAACATCATTAACAAGTACTGCTGAAGCAGTATTTGGCCCATTATTCTTAACGCTGATTGTATAAAAAAAAGATTGCCCTGGTATTAGAGAACTGATAGAAGCAGTCTTGGTTATTTCTAAATCTGCAATTGTAGTTGGAACAGGAGTCGACGTACTGGTGTTGTTTCCAGGTGTCGGATCAGTTTGAGATCCTGCAATAGTTGCAGTATTAGCATATGAACCAGTTGCATTTACAGTTGCAACAATCGTTAAAGTTGCGTTCGCACCATTAGCTAAATTACCAATAGACCAGTTAGGAGCTATCCATGATCCTAATGAAGGTGTAGCGCTTACAAGCGTGTAACCTGCTGGCAAGATATCATTAACGGTAACACCTGTAGCCGCAATTGGACCATTATTCTTGGCAGTAATTGTGAAAATAACATTGCTGCCAACATTTGGTGTTGCATTATTTACGGTTTTTGATACCTCCAAATCGGAACTTGCTGCCAAAACAACTACTGTCACATCTGCTAAATCGCTTGCAGATGCATCATTTTTCATGGTTATTTTATAGGTTAAGGTATAGGTGCCGGGTGGAGTATTTGGATTAACAGATACCTGTCCGGTCGATAAATTTAAAACAACTCCGCTGTTTGAACTGGAGATTAACGAAATATTTACGGCCGCTGAATTTATTGGCGCGCCATTATATAAATCGTTGGTTAAAACATTATTAACCGAAGTGCCCCCAGTTGTATAAACAGGCTCACCGATATCATCAACTGCTACAGGTAATGGATTTTGCGTAACTACTGGATGATCAAATGGACCATCTGGGTCTGGTGCACCAAATTGAACTGAAAAATACCTTTCGGAAATAGCTTGATTTGTAATTCCAAGGGCAAAAGTAATTTTATTGTTTGGATTAGAATAGTTGGCAATGAAACATGCCGTATTTTCAAAAGTGATTCCATCAAGGCTTCCAGCTCTTCCTTTGAAACGGGTTGTTCCGGTGCTTGAATTTGATGTGATTGTTAATTTCGTCGTAGCATCAACCTGATAACTCGAGTACCCGCCAATTTCAACAAATTCTCTATAAGTTTCTTTCTTTTTATTATCATCTCCACCATCAATGTCAACCCCTGTCAACCAATAATTATATAAAAATACCGGCGCATTATTTGCTGTGTTAAAAAATTCGAGTTGGTATTTAATGTATCCCCCGTTGCTATTTGAACCTATTCTGGGTTGAAAACGTTTTGAGTCACCAGTAATCACATCATCATCAAAGTTTGTGATAAATGCATTGTTCACTTCAAGGATGGTCATTTTTGCATATACCGTAATTCCGCTAATGGTTATAACATTGGCATATTTATGAATGGAACCCTGATTCAATCCTCCGTTACCTGCATTATATAAAACCGTTCTTGCACTGTTGGTAAAACTCATGGGATTATACTGAACATTGAGAACAAAGGATTGTCCAATTGCGAATGTACTAATTGACATCATGATGATGCCAGTAAGTAATATTTTTATCGTATTTGAGAATCTTGAGTTATTCATGGATGTATATTTTATCATGTATATTTTTGTCATTATTTGGAATGATATTATCTGTTAGTTAAAAGTATAGGAAACATTACCGGAACTAATACTTACCAATTCACTTCTGCCATCCTTTTTAAGTTGAATGCTTGACTCATACGTAGGTACGGTTAACTTCATCGTATAAGATTGATTGCTATTCAGATATGCTTTCTGGTAAATGACACCCTTTGAGGAAATTGCTTCAACTATTCCACTTGATGAACCATTTATTTTAATCTCAACATCCTTCATAGTTTTCCAATTAAAATTATCCGGAGCCCTAACTGCGCCCATGGTGTTAATCTCAGTATTTTGGATTTGTGTATCATTTCCAGTCTGATCAGGGGTATCCCATTGTTTTGAACATGAGGTACTTAAAATTATGATCATCAATCCCATCAGTAAAAGTACAGTTTTTTTCATTTTGCGGAGTTTGTATATTTTGCCTTTCATTTTTTAAAATTTAAATAAGTCCATAATTGTGTCTTTGAGACCTATTTTTGATCTATTATTATTTAGTCATAAAATATGCCAACGATGTAATCATCAGATATACTGATGAATAATAAAAACCATTTGTTGTAGATTGGGTAAAAAAGGGACAAGATTCCCAAAATGGGATTATGAAATATAAAATTGCAATTTATTCAAGTGGAAACAGTTTTTATGTATAGACTATTTCAAAGATTTAATTCAATTTTTATTCAGGCGAGCAGTTATGAATTCAATTTGGTATGATATTGATAATTAGGTAATAGAGTGCTAATTTACCAATTCATTAATTTATAATCAATATAAATAGTTACATACGTGTGTGTTAGAGCTAAAAATTTATACTAATTGTTGTAATTTTAAGTTAATATCTAAAATTGTGCATGTATCTATGACAAAATCATTACATAAAATTTATTTGA
>Ga0268284_1001045_pt1 | contig 15609 bp, 1 predicted proteins | sample saktaG_14_FD_190137 | JGI IMG/M metagenome (GOLD analysis project Ga0268284, IMG submission 190137) | Saline water microbial communities from Sakinaw Lake, British Columbia, Canada - sak_2013_06_06_40m | ecosystem: Environmental > Aquatic > Non-marine Saline and Alkaline > Saline ...
AAGGACGCCGCGTTCTTCGTGGCTGAGAGGATCCTGAACACGTCGGCCGCGTTGTTAGGATGGGTGCCCGCGGTGTATTCGGCCAGGTTGGGCTGGCCGTCGCCATCGGGGTCGGCGCTGTCGGCGGAGGAGCCGGTGTTGGTGGTGGTGCCGAAGTGGGTCAGGCGCCAGGCTTCGAGCGCGGTGAAGGTTTGGCCATAGGTGAAGGTCAAGGTGGTGAGCTGCCCGCCGGTGACGGCCACCGCTTGTTGGGACGGGGCGGGAAAGCCGGACACCGCGGTGAATTCCAAGACATACGTGCCGGGACTGAGGCTGCCCTTTTGCGTGCCGCTGAGACGATAGATCGCCTCCGGCTTCAGGCACCAACGCGCGCCGGCAGTCCGCGCCGCCTCCGGTTCGATGAGCACTTTAAGCGACCCGGGCTGGGTGGTGCTGCCGATGGCCGTCACGCTGGTGTGGGTGATGCCGCCGCCGGTGTTGTTGTCGCCGCCGTTGCCGCTGACTTCGGCACGGGTGAAGAGTTCGATCACCTGGCTGTCGATCGAGCGCACCACGGTTTGGCTGGAGCCTCCCAGATAGATCGCGGCCGGATAATAGTTGCCGCCTTCGAATTGCACGCACAGAGGCCCTCCCGATCCGCCGCCGCTGTTGCGGATGGCCGAAGTGGCATACGTGTGCCCGTAAGCGCGGGCAAAGCTCACGTTGGCCGGCGGGGTCGCGTGCATCCGGCCCTGATAGGACGCAGCGATGCCGTCCACCGGATAGCCGACCAACATCTTCTGCGCGGACGAGAGAATGAATTCGTTTTCGTCCTGGTCGCTGGCGAGGTAACCGCCGAAGCCGCCACGACCGGCGTCCTCCAGGAAATAAAGTGCGGCCGCGTCGAAGTTCTGCGACTGCGGCGAGGACGTGCCGGGGGTGTTTTCCAAAGCCCGCTGCGCGGCGTAGCTGTCAAACAGATAGAACCCGCGCGGGATCTGCGGCTTCGGCTCGTAGGTGCCGCGGTCGCGCTGGAACATCCATTCAAGGCCGGTGGCGGCCGATAGCGTGGCATCGTCGAAAACCACATGTCCCGCGGTGGCCACCACCCGCGCCTTGACCACGAACCCCGAACTCGCCCCGGCGGTGCTGCGGATCTGGCCGACGTAAGCATACGGCAAGGTCTGACTGGTGGCGACTGTTTCGAAGGGCAACACGCCAGGCGGGGTGCCGACAGGTGAATCGGCGAGGAAGTATGTCATGGTGATGACCGGAGTCTGGTTTGCCTGCACCCACACGTTGCCCGGCGGCGGCGTGGAGCGGCCGGCCACCGGCTTGCATTCCACGAGGTAACTGCCTGGGACCAGCCCGCTCAACGTGGCCTCCGAGTCCCGCCAATGGGAGTCGTCCTCACCTAACAACCGCCACTGCGCCCGCTGCGCCTGCGGCACGCCGGCCTCCGCCAGCGCGTCCGGCTTGAGAATCACGCCCAGCCCGCCGCTGCCGGTCGAAGGGGTTTCGTAATAGACGCGGTCGATGAAAGTGGCGGCCGCGCCGCTAACCACGCCCACGGTTTCTTGTGCCGGCTGAAGATATCCCGGCACCGGCCGGAACTCGATCACCCGGTCGCCGGTGGCCAGGCCGCCCGCCACCATGCCGGACGCCCGCCATTGCTGTTCGCCCGCGAAGCGCCAGCCGCCGACTCCGGAAGGTGATAGAGTGACCACCACGAAGCCCTGTGCCCCGGTCGGAACTCCGGGGAAGGTTTGGGCAAACTGGGAAAGGGCATTGACGTGCAGGAATGCCGGCGCACTCGTCACCACTCCGCCGATGTTGGAGACGACACAGTCGTAGTTGCCTTCGGCGGCCGGTTGGGCTGAGGGGATCGTGTAGGTGGTGCCATTCGCCCTATCGATTAGATAGCCGTTCCTGCGCCACTGGTAAGTGAGCGGTGCGTAACCGGCTGCTGTCACGCTGAATGTCACCGACTGGCCGGGCACCGCCGTGCGCGAGACCGGTTGCTGCGTGATCTCGGGAAGCTGGCCCAGCAGGAACACGTATGCACTCCCCGCATCTGATCCCATCGTGTCGTCTCTATCGGCTGCGACCAGCGCCGTGTCCCCGGACAACGCGACGGAGATTCCGAACTCATCGTCGCCCGAGGCATCCACTCCGGCGGTGAGCTTCGCCTGTTGGGACCAAGTCGCGCCCATACGAGTGAAGGCATAGGCACTGCCGGCATTCGCCGCCACGGTGTCGTCGTAATGCGCCCCGACCAGCGCGGTATCACCGGAGAGAGCGACGGAAATGCCGAACTCGTCACCTTGCGCCGCATCGCTGGCGGTGAGTTTCGCCTGTTCGGACCAGTTCGTGCCGGAGCGGGTGAAGACATAGGCACTGCCGGCCGCCGTGGCATCGTCCCCATAGGCCCCAACCAGCGCGGTATCACCAGAGAGTGCGACCGACCAACCGAAACAATCGAGGGGCGAGGCATCGCCGGCGGTTAGTTTGGCTTGCCAGGTCCAGTTGCCCACCGCACGGGTGAAGACATGCGCACTCCCGGTTGAACCGGCCGCCGTGACATCCCACGGGGCCCCGACCAGCGCGGTATCACCGGACAGCGCGACTGAGTTGCCAAATAAGTCGTAAGGTGCGCTGTCGCCCGCGGTGAGCTTTGCCTGCTGGGACCAGCTCGCGCCCGAGCGGATGAAGACATACGCACTGCCAGCAGCCTCTCCGGCCAGGGTGTCGTCCTGATAGGCCCCGACCAACGCGGTGTCGCCGGACAACGCGACGGAAATGCCGAAATAGTCATACGCTGCCGCGTCGCCTGCGGTGAGTTTGGCCTGTTGGGACCAGTTGGCACCGGAACGGATGAAGACGTAGGCGCTACCGGTCGATTGACCGGAGGTCGTGGAGTCTCCGTAGGCACCGATCAGGGCGGTGTCACCTGAGAGCGCGACGGAAAAGCCAAAAAAGTCACCTGACGCCGCATCGGCGGCGGTGAGTTTGGCCTGCTGGAACCAACCGGCGGCGGAGCGGGTGAAGACGTAGGCACTGCCAGACCAACTTCCCGCAGCCATGTTGTCCAAGTAGGCCCCGACCAATACAGTGTTGCCGTCGAGCGCGACCGAGCACCCGAACCGGTCACCTCCCAACGCGTCGCCGGCAATGATCCGAGCCTGTTCGGACCAACTTGTTCCGGAGCGGGTGAAAACGCTGGCACTGCCGGCATCCGGGCCCGCCGCAGTGTCGTCCCCGCAAGCTCCAACCAGTGCGGTGTTGCCGTCGAGCGCCACGGAGAAGCCGAAGTAGTCAGACGCTCCGGGTTCGCCGGGGGTGAGCTTGACCTGTTGGGACCAGCTCACGCCAGTGCGGGTGAACACGTAAGCACCGCCGGTATCCGAACCAGCCGCCGTGTCGTCGAGCCACGCACCTACCAGCGCAGTGTCACCGTCAAGCGCAACTGCATGGCCAAACGAATCATTGTATGCGCCGTCGCTGGCTGCGAGCTTGGTCTGCAAGGACCAACTCGTGCCCGAACGGGTGAAGACGGAGGCGGTGCCTGGCCTGAAACCCACGGTATGATCCCCTTCGGCGCCGACCAGCGCCGTATCGCCGGAGAGGGCGACGGAAATCCCAAAGCTTTCGTTGATCTGGGGGGTGTCGTCGGTAAGCTTCGCCTGCTGCGTCCAGATTCCGTTAGAGCGAATGAAGACATAAGCGCTGCCAGCATCCGAGCCCGTCGTCGCGTCATCATGCCAGGCTCCGACAACTGCGGTGTCGCCCTCAAGTGCGACAGAGCAGCCAAAACCGTCCTGGCTCGCAGCATCACTGGCAATGAGTTTCGCCTGCTGTAACCAGCTTGTGCCGGTGCGTGCAAAGACGTAGACACTGCCACCCGGCGCAGTCACTTCCGTAGTGGCTCCTACCAGCGCAGTGTCACCGTCAAGCGCGACGGAATAGCCGAACTCGTTGGTAAAACTTGGGTCGTTGGGCGTGAGCTTCGCCTGCAGGGACCAACTCACCCCGGACCGGGTGAAGACGTAGACCCGGCCAATTTGAGAACTCGTCCCTCCTTCTTGGTATTCTCGATATGCGCCGACAAGTGCGGTGTTGCCGCCGAGCGAGACAGACCAGCCGAAGTTGGCGCCCGACGGCGCATCTTCGGCAATGAGTTTGACCTGCTGAAACCAGCTTAAACCGGAGCGGGTGAAGACGTACACGCTGCCGGCATCCGAACCCGCTGCCGTGTCGTCGAGGGGCGCGCCGACCAACGCGGTGTCGCCGGAAAGCGCAACGGAAGTGCCAAAGCTATCGCCTTCGAACGATTCCTCCGCTAACCTCGCCTCCACATTCGCAAACATCGGATCGATGGTCAGCGGATAACATGCCCCGGCATCGGCTACCACCAAGGCGAGGGTGTCCGGTCGCCGGACTTCCATCCGCGCCGCCAGCAAGCGACCCGTGGCATCCCAGGCCTTCAGGCCGGTGTAGCGGACCACATCCGCACCGCTGGCATCCATGAAACGGATGTCTCCCCCGCCCTCCGGAGCTTCCATGTTCAGAGTTCCTTCCAGTTCTAACAGGATGAGAACCTCGCCCGGAGTCCCCCCGGGAGCTCTCTGGAGAGTGAAACCTTGCTCCAGTCCCTCTGTGCGGTTCTCAAACCATTGGGTGATCGCCGCGCCATGATGTTTCACCTCGACCCGGCTGCCCTCGCCACTCGCGGCGCCCGGGGCAACAGGCGTTAGATCGCCATCCCGACCGACTCCGCGCAAGCGCAGCGCCACGCTCCACGGCTCCTCATCGTCAGGCGTGGGGATTCCGCTGGCCAGCTCGACGCCTTCGTTAGAATACCACGCCCGCAACTGCTGGTCCGGGTTGGCGGCGAAGTATTCGGCCCCGCGCGAATGCGGCCCGGCGGGATCGATCTTCTCCACCGCGTGGCGGGCGGCCGCGATGGCCGCACCGAGTGACTCGTATTGGCCGTTCTTGCGCAGTTCGGCTTGCGCCGCCTCGCCCGTCAGGGTGACCGGATCGATAGTTGTTAGAGCAACATCAGCGGGCGGGGCTGCGGGTTGGTTGCCATATCTAGAATTCGGATTCGGGCCCGCACTTGGACATGGTGCCTGCCCGGCGATGGGTGGGCTGGCGGCGCTTTCAGGGCGTGAATGCCGGAGCAGCACCAAGCCGGTGATCACGCCGATGACGATCACGGCAAACCCGAACGAACGAGGCGATGGTGTTGAGTTCATGGCGAGGAGGGGGTAAACCTGAATCCTCAGTTACAGAAAAGCTGGAACCGGCCAAGCTGGCGAGACTTATTTGGCGAGACTTATTCCGCTGGCTTTTTGCAACGTGGATTACAGCACCACTGGAAAAATCGTGCAGTCAGTGATTTCCTAATCCATCATCTCCAATGGTTCTTTCAAAAAATGATTCCACCAAAATTCCTTGGCACCAGGGTTGTCTCATCCGTAGAGGACACGACAAATCCATGGACGGTCGTCACGGAATTTGTCGCGCCCTCCGCTGGTGTTAGTTCGAGGGCCGGGCGGGAAACCACCCGCGACAATCTCGTGTCCGATCGGACATCAGGATGTCGCGGATCGATCCGGGAATCACGGTGCCGAGACCCGCAGCCGATAGAATGCCGAGTTGGCCGGCGGGGCGGGGTCCGATAGAGAAACCGGACCATCCGCGGCGAGCGGGCCGGCGGAACCGAGCGGTGTCCACGGGCCGGCGGCGAGGCTGGTTTTTCTTTCGAGCACATAAGTACGTGCTGCCTTGCCGGAGGCGGTGATGGTAAAGGACGCCGCGTTCTTCGTGGCTGAGAGGATCCTGAACACGTCGGCCGCGTTGTTAGGATGGGTGCCCGCGGTGTATTCGGCCAGGTTGGGCTGGCCGTCGCCATCGGGGTCGGCGCTGTCGGCGGCGGTGCCGGTGTTGGAGGTGGTGCCGAAGTAGGTCAGGCGCCAGGCCTCCAGTGTCGGGAGGGCGGCCGCATAGTTGAAGGTGATTTCCCTCAGTTGGCCGCCATTGACGAGCACCGTCTGCTCGGTGGGAACCTGGAAGCCGCTCACGGTCTTGAGTTGCATGATATAACTGCCGGTATTGAGACCGGTTTTTTGCGTGCCGCTGCTCCGGTATGAGGATTCGGATTTCAGCCGCCAGCCGGCACCCGCGGTGATGGCCGCCGCCGGTTCGATGGTGACTTTGAGCGCTCCGGGCAGCGAGGAGCTGCCAATGGAGGTAAAGCTGGAGTGGGTGATGCCGCCGCCGGTGTTGTTATCGCCGCCGTTGCTGCTGACTTCGGCGCGGGTGAAGAGATCGATCACTGCGCTGTCGATGGCGCGCACCGCGCTGCGGGTGGTTCCGCCGACATAGATGCCCGCGGGATAGTAGGTTCCTCCGTCACGTTGCACACACAGCGGGCCCCCGGTCATGCCACCGATGCCCCTGATGCCCGCGGACGTGTAGGTCCGCCCAAGCGCCCAGGCAAACGCCGCGTTGGCGGGTGGTGTGGCATGCATGCGTCCCTGATTCGCCGGCGCGATGCCACTCACTGGATAGCCCACGAGGGTTTTCAGCGCGGCCGATAGCAGGAATTCGTTGTCTCCCGCGTCACTGGCAAGGAACCCACTGAAACCTCCCCGGCCCGCGTCCGTGGCGAAATAGATGGCCGCCGCATTGAGATTCTGTGAGTCGATAGAGAGAGTGCCCGGGGTGCCTTCCACAGTGCGTTGCGCGGCGTAACCGTCAAAAACATAGAAACCGCGTGGAACCTGCGGATCAGGCTCGTAAGTGCCGCGGTCCCTTTGCAGCAACCATTGCAGGCCACTGGTGGCCGCCAACGTCGCATCGTCAAAGACCGCTTGGGCGCACGTGGCCACGACCCGCGGCTTGACCACAAAGCCGCTGTGGGATCCCGTCCCGCTGCGGATCTGTCCGACATATGCGTAGGGCAGGTTCCGGCTGGTGGATACCGTCTCAAACGGCACCACCACAGGCGGATTGAGGCTCGGGGCACTCGCCGGGAAATAGGTGATGCCGGCCGTTGTGGTTTCTCCGTTCGTCACCAGCACGTTGATGGGTAGCGGCGTGTTTTTTCCGGGAACGGCCTTGCATTCCACCAGGTAGCTGCCCGGCATCAACCCGCCCAACTCCCCGCCGGAGTCCTTCCATGAGGTGTTAGAGTCTGCCGCCAGGCGCCATTGGGCGCGGCTCGCCAACGGCACGCCAGCTCCCGCCAGCGCCGCCGGTTCTAACAGCACCCTCAGAACCCCGGTGCCCGCGGCTCCCGCTTCGTAGTAGTCGCGTGCAATGACCACCCGGGGGTTCCCGCTAACCACCACCACGGTTTCGCCGGGCGGCTGGTTGTAGCCGGACACCGGTTGGTATTCGATCTCCCGATCAACCGTGGTCAGGCCGGTGGCCGCGACACCCGCAGCCCGCCACTGCGGCTCGCCGACGAAGCGCCAGCCGCCGATGCCGGCGGGTGACAGGTTCACGAGCAATTCCCCTTGGCGGTCGCCGGTGGCAACCTCCCGGGTGAAATCCTGGACGAGTCCGCGCAGCGCGCCGACTTGGAACGCGGCCACCTCGCCGGTGCCGGTGCCGCCCGGGCTGATAGCCTTCACCCTGAAGTAGTAAGTCACCACCCCGTTCAAGTTGGGGAGATCCACGTTGACCGGCGTTTCCACATCACCGGTCACGGTGGGTTGAAATGCCCGGACGCTGTTAGAAAAAGTCACGCCGTCCGTGCCGTACTCGAACCACACATCGGCAGCGGTGTCACGGGCCCGGACGGTGCCCTTGACCGTTGCGCTCGTCGCGCTCAGCGCCACCGCGGTTCCGGTGGTCACGAGCGGCGGGAAATAGCCGGCGGTGAAGATGGCGTCGAGGCCGGGGACCGTTCCGAGGCTGTTGGAAGCCACCAACCGGTAATGATACACCGTTCCCGGCAGCAGCCCGGCGACCGGGATGGTGACATCCGCCGGCACATTGCCATTGCCGATGCCCTGGCTGACTGTCTTGCTGCCATAAGCGCTTGTCAGGCCATATTCGAAGAACACAAAGGTGGTGCCTTCACGCGGGTTCACCACGCCTAACAGGTTGGCGGAGTTCGTGGTCAGATCGGCCACGGCACCGGTGGTAACCGTCGGCGGCGCGTCCACCACGCCGTCGCCGGTACCGCCGCCGGAGATGGCCTGGAAGCTGACGTCATCGCCCGCACTGGTGCCGGCCTCACTGGTTGCGATGATCCGATAGTGATAGGTGGCGCCCGGGGTCAAGCCGGTGATGTTTGCCAGAACATCCACCACGTTGGAACCGGCGGGGATGTTTTGCGGCGGGTCGGTGACGCTGCCGTAAGCCGTAGTCAAACCATATTGGAAATGCACCGCGGTAGCAAAACCCCTGGGGTTGACGGCACCGATCAGGATCGCCTTGTAGGTGGTTTCACCTAGCGGGATGTGGATGTTGGCCGGGCTGCCGGTGGCGGCCAGCGGGCGCGCATGGCTGGTGGTGAACATCATGTCAGCGCCGTAAAATTGTTCTGCGCCGGCCATGACAACGATCCGGTAATGGTAGGTCGTATCACCGGACAAGCCGGTCAATGCCGCTTGGACTGGGAGCGACGCCGTGCCGGAAACATTTTGCCAGAGGGTGGTTTCGCCATAACTGGCGGTGCCGCCATACTCGAACCTCACGCTGACGGGACTATTCGGGATGACCGTGCCGTGGAGCGTGGCCGAGATATCGGTAAGGTTGGTGGCCGCACCCGTCGTGACGGATGGCGCTTGGGAACGGGTGACCGTGAGGGTATAGGTTTGGGTCGTGGTCCCGGTGCCCGCAGTCACCTGGGTGAGGATGACATTCGGTCCCACGGCCAAAGCGAGCGGAGCACCAGCCGCGCCTGATGCCACCGGAACGCCGTTGATTGTGACAAGCGATTGGGCAATCTGCACGGTGGGCGTGAGCGTGATGGTGGAAACCGCGTAGGGGACGGCCGCCACATAAGAATAGATGCCCGCGTTGAAGACGGGGGTCAGGATACCCGCGCTGGGCGTGAGACTGGCAAGATTCGCGTTGGCGGAGGGCAGCAGGCTGATCACGGTGGCCGTGCTGTCGGCACTGCCGCTGATGCTGCTGGCGCGGGCCCAGTATTTCGTGCTAGCTGTTAGAACAGGAGTTGTGAAGGTGGCTGTGGTGGCATCCGCCACCGGACTCGTGGTCACACCGCTGTCGCCCTCATACCATTGGAATGTCGGCGCGGGCAGACCGCTGGCGTCTACGGTTAGAATCGTATTCAGGCCGTATTCGATGCTCTTGTTGGCGACCGGATGCCGGGTGATGACCGGAGCCGTGCCCGTGACATTGATGGTTAGATCGGACGCGGACGCGGCGCCGTTCCTGGTGACGGTGATGGGCACGGTGAAAACCCCGGGAATCGCCGGAGTTCCGCTGATCCAACCGGTGGCGGCATTGAGGAAAAGCCCCGCCGGAAGATTGGCCGCGGTGTGGGTCACCCCGTCGCCGGATTCACTGCTCACGATGTGATAACTCATCGCCTGCTGGTAGGGCACTGTCACGCTCTGCGCGGCCAGCAGCGGGCGGACCGTGAGATTTGCCACCTTGAAGTCCGCTCCACCCGCATTGGTGGCGCCGACGGTGAGCGCGAAGTTCCCCGCCTCCTGCGGCGTGCCGGAAATCAGGCCGCTGTTGGCATTGAAGGACATCCCGGCGGGCAAGGCACCCAGCAGCGTGAAGAATCCGGGGGAATTCGTGGCGCTGATCTGATAGCTGAGAGGTTGGCCGCGCGGGCCTGTCACCGTATTCGGCGAGTTGATGACGGGCGGCAAGATGATTTCCTCATAAGTGAACGTGATCGTCGTGAGCTGGCCGCCTTGAATGACCACGGGCTGTGGCGTCGGCGGCACAAACCCGGAGACGGTGGCAAACTGCACCGTGTAGTTGTTAGGATTGAGTCCGTTGATTTGCGCCTCGCTTGCGGCGTAATCCGCCTGGGCTTGAACGCGCCAACCGGCACCCGCCGTGCGTGCGGCAAGCGGTTCGATCCTGACTTTGATCGCACCCTGGGTGGGCGTCCCGATCGCGGTAGTGCCGCTTTGCGTGACACTGCCACCCGTGCTGCCGACCCCGGCATTGGCACTGGACTCGGCGAACCCGAAGAGATCCACCACATCGCCGTCGATGGCACGCACCACCGTCTGGGCGGTTCCTCCCAGATAGATCGCGGCCGGATAATAGACCCCGCTCGCGTGTTGCACGCATAGCGGACCGCCGGAATTGCCGCCGCTGCTGCGGATCTCCGCGGTGGTGTAGGTTTGACCGAACGCGGAGGAGAAGGTGACGTTGGCCAGCGGCGTGGCGTGCATCCGGCCCTGGTTCGCCGGGGCGGTGCCGTCCACCGGATAACCGACGAGAGTCTTGAGGGCGGAGGAAATCACGAATTCATTGACCGGCAAGTCGCTGGCGAGATAGCCGCTGAAACCACCGCGTCCGGCATCCTCGAGGAAATAAAGCGCGGCCGCATCAAGGTTTTGAGATAGCGGTGTGGACGTGCCCGGCGAGTTGTCCGCCGCCCGCTGGGCCGCGTATCCCGACATCAGATAGAAACCGCGTGGAATCCGGGGCGCGGGTTCATGAACGCCACCATCCCTTTGGAAATACCACTGCAAGCCGGTAGTGGCGGCCAGCGTACCATCGTCAAAAACCACGTGGCCAGCCGTGGCCACCACCCGCGATCTAACGACAAAGCCGGTGCTCGATCCCGCATCGCTGGTGATCTGCCCGACGTATGCATAAGGCCGGTCCTGCCGGGTGGAAACCGTTTCAAACGTCAGGATCCCAGGCGCCGTTCCCACGGGATCACCGGCCAGAAAGTAAGTAATGGTGGCGGCGGTGGTAGCACCATCCGCGACCTGGGCACTGACCGGCGGCGGCGTGGTTCTCCCGGCCACCGCTTTGCTCTCGATCACATACTCTCCGGGCACCAAACCCGTTAGAGTGCTGCCGCTGTCCTGCCATTGTGCGTCGCTTTCTCCGAACAGGCGCCAGCGGGCGCGGGTGGCCACCGGGACACTTGCCTCCGCCAGGGAAGCCGGCTTGAGGGTGACGGTCAAGTTGCCGCTGCCGGTGCTGGCCGAAGCCGTGTAAGCACGCTCGAGCACCATGGGCGCGGCACCGCTGATCACCACCACGGTTTCGCTGGGCGCTTGCAAGAAGCCGGGCACCGGACGGTATTCCAGCACCCGATCACCGCTGGTCAGGCCGGTGACGGCACTGCCGGACACCCGCCATTGCCGCTCTCCCGCAAAGCGCCAGCCGGCACCGATTCCTCCCGGCGTGAGCGTGACGCTCACCGAAGCCTGCCTCGCTGCCGCGGCGATCTCGTTCGGAAACTCCTGGAACAAACCGGACAGCACGCCGACGTCAAATGTCAGGACCCCACCCTTGCCGGTGCCGCCGGAATTCTCCGCCCGCACCTGATAGTAATAGGTAGTCCCTTGGTCCAGATTCGCGAGCTCGGCGCTCACCTGGGTGGCGGCGTCTCCAGTCACATTCGTGGGGGCCGCCACGACGCTGTGATTCAGGCTGGTGGCATTGGTGCCATAATCGATGAACACCGCCGCCGCCGCATTGCGCGCCCGCACGGTGCCGGTCACGCGGGCGCTCGTGGTGGAAAGGGCGTTCGCATTTCCGGTCACCACCGTCGGCGCGAGAAAACGGGTTGTGAATACCGCGTCCGCTCCCGGGGTGGCGCCTAGGCTGTTAGATGCGCTCAAACGATAGTGATAAACCGTGCCGGGTTGCAAGCCCTGCGCCGGCAGGGAAACCGCCGCCAGGAGTTTGTCATTGCCGACACTCTGAAGCCCGGTCACCCCGCCATAGCCGGTCGTGGTTCCATACTCAAATTGCACCACCGTGGTGCCTTCATTGGGATTCACGCTGCCCAGCAACTCCGCCGAGTGGCTCGTCACGTCAGCATAAGCTCCCGTCGTGACGGTGGGCTTGGCCGTCGGCGAGCCGGTGCCGGTGCCGGTGCCGGCAGTGGCTACAAAGCTGATATCCTCGCCCTGCGAAGTGCCGGCGGCACTCACCGCCACGATCCTGCAATGATAGGTCGCATTGGCCAGCAACCCGCTCAGCGGTGCCAGGACATCCACGATGGCGTTTCCTGCCGGGATGTTCTGCACCGGCGTGGAACCGCTGTAGAGCGTGGTCAGGCCATACACAAAATACGCCTGCGTCGGCAAACCACGCGGATTGACCGCACCCACCAGCGTGGCTCCGCTACTGCTCACCGCCACCGGACTGCCAGTCGCCGCCAGCGGAGGTTCCGGCGCCACGCAGATTCCTGTTAGATCAATGTCGAACGGGTTCTCGTCGGCGTCGTTGCTGGCGAGGTGGAGCGCCGCCGTGCGCGTTCCCGCGGCAGCGGGCGCAAAACTGATGGTGAAGGTGGTGCTGGTGCCGGGCGTCAGGGTGGTGGCACCGATGCTGCCGACGGTGAAATCGCCGGCGTTCGTGCCGTCCTTGGATAAAGCCAGTCCGGTAAGGTCGGCAGTGCCAAGGTTTCTCACGGTAAAGGTGAATGCGCCGGACGTGCCGCCGAGGTCCACGCCGCCGAAGCTGATGCTCGCGCTGCCGGCGGCGAGATCCGTGCCGAACGGTTGTTCGACGGCGATCTCGGCCGCCACCCCTATTCCTGTTAGGTCGATATCGAACGGGTTTTCATCCGCATCGTTGCTGGCGATGTGGATCGCAGCCGTGCGCGTCCCGGCGGCAGCGGGCCCAAAGGTGATGGTGAAGGAGGTGCTGGTGCCTGGCGTTAGAGTGGCGGCGCCGAGGCTGCCGACGGTGAAGTCGGCGGCGTTGCTGCCGTCCTTGCTCAGCACCAACCCGGTGAGGCTGGTTGTGCCGGTGTTTTTCACCGTGAAGGTGAAGGCGCTCGACGCGCTGCCGCAATTGACGCCGCCGAAGCTGATACTCGCGCTGCCATCGGTGAGGTCGGTGCCAGCCGGTTGCTCGATCGCGATCTCGGGAGCCGCCGTGCCGGTGCCCGTCAGGTTGACGTCAAACGGATTCTGGTCGGCGTCGTTGCTGGAGATGTGGAGCAGCGCCGTGCGCATGCCGGTCACGGTGGGCGCGAAGGTGACGGTGAAGGTGGTGCTGGCACCCGTTGCCAGCGTGGTAGCACCTAACGGACCCACGCTGAAATCGCCGCTGTTCACGCCGTCCATGCTGAGCGCGAGGCCGGTCAATTGCTGGCCCCCCGTGTTGCGGATCGTGAAAACCTTGCTCGCTGGATTTTCCAAATCTACCGTGCCGAAGTCCGTCGTTCCCGCATCGGCCAAACTGGTGCCTGCCGGTTGTTCCAGCGCGATATCCGGGCCGGGGAACAGCCCCAGGTTGACGGCCGGGTAGCCGTTCCAGGTCGGCGAGGTGAACCCCGCTCTGCCATTGTAGTAATACACCGTGAAACCGCTGGCGGTGGAATGAAACACACTCCCTCCCATTGAGAAGGGGGCATTGCCCATGAAAGTGGCGCTGGCCAGGCTGGCGCAGGAATAGAAAGCCGAGTCCCCGATGCTGGTGACGCTCGCGGGAATCGTCACGCTGGCCAGCGCGGTGCAGCCATAGAACGCCAAGTCCCCGATGCTGGTGACGCTGTTGGGAATCGTCACGCTACTCAGGCCGGTGCAGTCATAGAACGCCAAGTCCCCGATGCTGGTAACACTGTTAGGAATCGTCACGCTGGCCAGCCCGCTGCAGTCATAGAACGCCTCGTAGCCAATGCTGGTGACGCTGTTGGGAATTGTCACGCTGGCCAGCGCGGTGCAGCCATAGAACGCCCCATCTCCGATTCTGGTGACGCTGTTGGGAATCGTCACGCTGGTCAGGCCGGTGCAGTTATCGAACACCCAGTCGCCGATGTCGGTGATGCTGTTAGGGATCGTGATGCTGGTCAGGAGAATGCAGTCATCGAACGCCCCGTATCTGATGCCGGTGACGTTGTCAGGGATGATATAACTTCCGGCCTTGCCCTGCGGGAATTGGATGAGTGTCGTCAGGCTCTTGTCGAACAAGACTCCGGCGATGCTGCCATAGAATGAGTTGAGCGGATCCACCGTGATGGCCGCCAGGCTGGAACATCCATCGAACGCCCCGCCATCGATGCTGGTGACGCTGCTGCTGATCGTGACACCGGCCAGGCTGGTGCAGGTATAGAACACTTCCCAGCCGATGCTGATGACCCTGTTGCCGATCGTAACATAGGTCAGACTGGTACAGTATGAGAACGCTTCCCAGCCGATGCTGGTGACACTGTTGGGGATCGTGTAACTGCCGGCTTTGCCTCCCGGACATAGAATAAGTGTGGTCCGGTTCTTGTTGAACAAGACCCCGTCCAAACTGCTATAGGAGGAGTTGAGCGGATCCACCGTGATGGCCGTCAGGCTGGTACAGCCATAGAACGCCCTGGTCCAATCGTTCCCGTATGAGATCGTGGTGACAGTTTGGGGAATCGTGACGCCAGTCAGGCTGGGACAGTATGCGAACGCCCAGTCCCCGATGCTGGTGACGCCGTTAGGGATCGTGACGCCGGTCAGGCTGGCGCAGTAGGCGAACGTCCAGTCCCCGATGCTGGTGACGCCGTTAGGGATCGTGACGCCGGTCAGGGAGGAGCATGATTCGAACGCCCCGGTCCCGATGCTGGTGACGCTGTTAGGGATCGTGACGCTGGTCAGACTGGTGCAGTAGGAGAATGCATAGTCCCCGATGCTGGTGACGCCTGCAGGGATCGTGACGCCGGTCAGGCTGGTCTGATAATAAAACGCCCAGCTCTCGATACGGGTGACCGCCAGGCCATCAATCATGCCGGGGATGCTGACCGCGCCGCCGGGACCGCTGTATCCGTCGATGGTGATCGTGCCATCCTGATTGGTCGTGTAGGTGTAAGGGGTCAGGCCGGTGCCCATCAGGCTGATGTCGAAGGGGTTGTGAGTCGGGTCGTTGCTGGCGATGTGCAGGGCCGCCACCCGCGTGCCGGTCACGGTGGGCGCGAAGGTCACGACAAAGGTGGTGCTGCCGCCCGCCGCCACCGAGGTTGCCGGCACGGTGGTTAGGGCATAGTCCGCAGCATTGACCCCGTCCTTGGTCACGACGATGCCGGTGAGCGCAGCGGTGCCGGTGTTTCTGATCGTAAAGGTCAAGGGGACCGCCACGCCGGTGTAGTTGGCATCGAAACTGACGATGCTGGATCCGGAAGTGAGGGCGGTGCCGATAGGTTGCTCGACGGCGATTGCGGGGGCGACCGGTGGTGCCGCGGTTTGAATGGTGAACTCGGTGACGGAGGCAAAGCCACTCCCGGCCATGGCACCCGGATAGGATGTCACATCCAGATCCTTGATCCGGGTGAAATACAGGCTCAAGGAATACGTCATTCCGGGCACCAAGGTGCCGGCGGGAATGATCCTAAAAAGGAAAATGAGAAACTCGCCAAAGCGCGGCAAGTGACGTAACCTCAACGTCATGGATGCGGCGGCGACCTTGATTTGTCCTAACCCTGCGGGTGAGCGTCAAAAGCTCCCCGAATATCCA
>Ga0268284_1001046_pt1 | contig 15590 bp, 6 predicted proteins | sample saktaG_14_FD_190137 | JGI IMG/M metagenome (GOLD analysis project Ga0268284, IMG submission 190137) | Saline water microbial communities from Sakinaw Lake, British Columbia, Canada - sak_2013_06_06_40m | ecosystem: Environmental > Aquatic > Non-marine Saline and Alkaline > Saline ...
CGAATCGCGTCCGGCCCTCACAGGTAGCGGGTTGCATTCCCGCAGAATTTGATCGCCAAACGACAGAAACCCAGGGCACAATAGCCTATCCTCTCATTCACTCGTGTAACTGTCCAACCCCTCGAAGGCCATGAAAATGATGTCATTCCCCGCCGCGATCCCATCCATGCTGATCGCCGTCTTGTTCACCGCGACCGCTGCCCCGGCGGCATCTCGTTACCACGTCCGCCTCGGTGGCAGCGGCGACGGTTCGTCATGGGCTCAGGCAGGCGGCAACCTGCAAACCGCCATCGACTCTGGCAACAGCGAAGTGTGGGTCGCCGCCGGAACCTATTACCCGTCCTCCTGGCCCAACGGCGGCAGCAACCCGCGCGAAATGCACTTCGCGCTGCGCACGGGTGTCACCGTGCTCGCTGGTTTCCCGGACAACGGCGACCCCGGCATCGCCGACCGTGATCCCGCCGTCTTCCCCACCATTTGTTCCGGCGACATCGGATCCAGCGGGGATCCGTCCGACAACGTCTATCATGTCTTTTATCACCCGGTCGCCATCACGGGCACTGCGGTCCTGGACGGCGTCACCATCACCGCAGGCAACGCGAACGACCCCGCTGCAAGCGGCCAAGGTGCCGGCATGTACAATCATAAAGCTTCCCCCACCTTGATCCGTTGTCTGTTCATTGGCAACACGGCGAAGTTCGAGGGTGGCGGAGTCTATCAGATTTCAAGCGGGACCTATTTCGACCATTGCGTGTTCCATCAGAACAGCTCGGGTGCGGCCGGCGGCGGAGTCTTCAATGAGCTCTCAAAACCGACCTTATCCCACTGTGTGTTCGCCGGCAACACCGCGCCGTTCGGCGGCGCCATCCGCAACCTCAATGAATCCATATCCGAAATCCTGTCCTGCTCATTTTACAACAATACCGGCTCCGACTTGGGCGGCGGCATCCACAACGAAACAAATTCCTCAGCCATGGTCATCAACTCCATCCTGTGGGGCGATGCCGGGGGCGAAGTCATCGATCTCACCGGCTGTGCCTCCACCGTGCGGTTTTGCACCATTGAAGGCGGTTGGTCAGGAGACGGTGACGGCAATTTGTCCCTCGATCCGTTGTTCGCCCAAAGCGGTGACCCGGACGGTCCCGACAACCTGTGGGCCACCCACGACGATGGCCTTCGTCTAACAAACAACAGCCCGGCCATCGACATGGGCGATGCCAGCCTGTTGCCCCCTGACACGCAGGATCTCGATCGCGACAGCGACATCAACGAACCCACCCCGTTCGACCTGCGGATGCTGGCCCGGATTGCCGGCAAGGGCCTGGACCAAGGAGCCTACGAGTTTCAGCGCCCGATAGTGACCTTCAATCTGGGCGGTCACGCCACCCGCACCGGCGGCGGGGAATTGGTGCAAGAACTCGAGGAAGGCGCTGACGCCAAGGCCCCCACCCTTGCCGTCGATCTCAACTGGACCTTCACCGGTTGGGACCAGCCGTTCACTAACGTCTTTAGCGACCGCACCGTTACCGCGCTCTACACCCCCACGTTCCCGGCCGGCGGCATTTGCCATGTGCGCGCCGGTGGCTCCGGCAACGGCACCACCTGGACCCTCGCCATGGGTGACGTCCAACAAGCGATCGACGTGATCTCCGCCGCCGGCGGTGGCCAGGTGTGGATCGCCGCCGGAACCTACCTGCCCAGCTCCTGGCCTAACGGCGGCAGCCCCAACTCCCGCGAAAGGCACTTTTCCCTGCGCAACGGCGTGACTGTCCTCGGCGGTTTTTCCGCCACCGGCAACCCCGGCCTGCCTGATAGATACCCGCCCACCTTCCCGACGGCTCTCTCCGGCGACCTCGGCACTCCCGACAACACGACCGACAACGCCTATCATGTTTTTTATCATCAAGGCATTACCCTGGACGCCAGCGCCCGCCTCGACGGCGTCACCATCACCGGCGGCAACTCCAACGGTGGTCCGGGCATACATGAATACGGGGCCGGCATGTTCAACAACGCCTGTTCGCCCACCCTCGTCCGCTGTGTGTTCACGGCCAACTCGTCGGCTAAGCAAGCCGGCGGGCTCTACCTGGGCACGGCAGCCAATTCCGCGGTCGTCAACTGCGTGTTCGCCAACAACAGCGCCACCAACGAAGGTGGCGCGATCTATATCTATCAATCCTCCCCCGTCCTCGTTAATTGCCTGTTCTCCGGCAACACCGCGCATTTCGGCAGCGCGGCGTTTCTCTTTCAGGAAGGACCGACCGCCATCCTCTCCTGTACCTTTAGTGGCAATTCATCCGTTTCCGGGGCATCCACCATCCACCTTTCGTCCTCGACCGCCACGCTCTCGAATTGCATCCTCTGGAACAACCCCGGCGGCGGCATCGGCCCCCTCGGCGCCACCCTCAACTCCTGCATCAGCGAAGGCGGATGGAGCGGACCCGGCTCCAACAACCTGAGCACCGATCCGCTGTTTGCCAATGCCGCCAACCCCGACGGCGCCGACAACCGCTGGGGCACCGCCGACGACGGCCTGCATCCCACCGCAGCGGGTTCGGCCTTCAACAGTGGTAATCCATCCCTGTTGCCAGCCGACCTAACTGACATCGATGGCGACGGCGAAACCACCGAAGTGCTGCCGCTAGAGTTGGCAAGCCAACCACGGGTCCGCGGCGCCCAACTCGACCGCGGTGCCTACGAGACGTCGGCAACGATCATCTATCATGTCCGTGTCGGCGGCACCGGCAACGGCCTCACCTGGGCCACCGCCATGGGCGACCCGCAAGCCGCCATTCAAGCCGCTGCCATCGAGGGCAACAGCCAGGTCTGGATCGCGGCGGGAATCTATCTGCCGGATTCCTGGCCCAATGGTGGCAGCGCCGACCCCCGCGAAAAACACTTCGCCCTTCGCAACGGCGTGGCCGTCTTCGGAGGCTTCCCCACCACCGGCAACCCGGCCATGATCGATCGCAACCCGGCAGTGAACCTGACGGTTTTCTCCGGTGACCTTGGCACCATGGGGGTCAACACTGACAACGCTCATCATGTCTTTTATCACCCTAACACCGCACTGGACTCCAGCGCCCGCCTCGATGGCGTCACCATCACCGGTGGAAACGCCAACGGCACCAGTACCCACCTGAATGGAGCCGGAATGTATAACCATGACAGTTCACCGGCCCTTGTGCGCTGCCACTTCCAAAACAACACCGCCAACTCGCATGGCGGCGGCCTGTACCTGCAAAACTCATTGACTTCCGTCGTCAGTTGCATCTTCTCCGGTAATTCAGCCAATGAGGGCGGCGCGTGCTATTCAGGCAACCCTCGAGATACTTCCATCTGGGCCAACTGCATCTTTTCAAACAACTCCGCCGTAAGCGGTGGTGCGCTTTATTTCCCCACAAAGGGCAGTGCCAGGTTCGTCAATTGCACTTTCGTCGCCAACTCCGGAAATGGCGGGGCCATCAACAACTACGGCAGTCAACCCGTCTTCGACAACTCCATCCTCTGGGGCAATACTCCGAATCAAATCATTCAGGATCTCGGCACCGCCACCCTCGACTATTGCATCATCCAGGACGGATGGACCGGCGCCGGATCTAACAATACAGACTCCAACCCGCTCTTCGTCAACGCCGGCAATCCGGACGGTGCCGACGGCCTGTGGGGCACCGCCGACGACGGCCTGCAGCCCCTGGCCGCCAGCCCGGCCATCAACGGCGGCAACCAGGCGTTGCTGCCGCTCGATCTAACAGACATCAACAGCGACGGCAACACCGCCGAAGTGCTGCCCTTCGATTTGAACCAGCGGCCGCGTGTCCGCGATGTCCAGGTGGACCGCGGCGCCTACGAACCGCTGTCGCCGGTGATCTTCCATGTCCGCAGCGGCGGCACCGGCAACGGCTTCACCTGGGCCACCGCCATGGGTGACCCGCAGGCCGCCATCGAGGCCGCCGCCACCGCCACCAACAGCCAGGTCTGGATCGCCGCCGGAACCTATCAACCCAGCTCCTGGCCTAACGGCGGCAGCGCCCCCTGCGAAAAACACTTCTCGCTGCGCAACGACGTGCCCGTCTATGGCGGCTTCCCCGTCATCGGCGATCCTGCCCTGATCGACCGCAACCCGACCGTGAATGCGACGGTTTTCTCCGGCGACCTCGGTACGCCAGGCATCACGGCGGACAACGTTTATCATGTTTTCTATCATCCGGCTAGCGCGGCGGTTCTGGATTCCAGCGCCCGACTTGATGGTGTGGTCATCACCGGCGGCAATGCCGATCAAACGGGCGGCCATGAATCCGGCGGCGGCATGTTCAACGAAGCAGGCTCCCCGGCTTTGGTGCGGTGCCGCTTCCAAGCGAACACTGCTGTCGCCCGTGGCGCGGGACTTCATCTCGGGCAATCCACGTCATCGGTGATCAACTGCATCTTCACTGGCAACACCGCCGGCCTCGGTGGTGCTGCCTATATCTATCAAGGCTCGCCCACCATGGCCAACTGCGTGTTCACCGGCAACACCGCAATCGTAGGTGCCGGCATTGCATTCGACAGTGGTTCCGGCACCGCACAGATCATCAACTGCACTTTCGTCAGCAACGGTGGCGGCATCGGCGGTGGCGTTTACACCTACTTCAAAACCGTAGCCTTGAAAAATTGTATCTTCTGGTTCAACGGCTCATACACGATCCGCGAAGTTAACGGAATCGCCATTCTCGACTATTGCATCATTGATGACACTTGGGGCGGCGCGGGATCTAACAATACAGGGGCGGACCCGCTGTTCACCAACGCCGGCGACCCGGACGGTGCCGACAACCTGTGGTCCACCGCCGACGACGGCCTGCAACCTACCGCCGCCAGTCCGGCCGTCAACAGCGGCAATCAAGCCCTGCTGCCGGCCGATCTAACAGACATCGACGGCGACAGCGACACCGCCGAAGCACTGCCGCTCGATCTCAACCTGCGGCCCCGCGTCCGTGATGTCCAAGTGGACCGCGGTGCCTACGAAGCGCTCTCGCCGATGATCTTCCATGTCCGGAGCGGCGGCACGGGATCCGGTTTCACCTGGGCCACCGCCATGGGTGACCCGCAGGCCGCCATCGAGGCGGCCGCCCCCGCCACCAACAGCCAGGTGTGGATCGCCGCCGGAACCTATCGGCCGGCTTCCTGGCCTAACGGTGGCAGCACTGACCGCGAAAAACATTTTTCGTTGCGCAACAACGTGCCCGTCTATGGCGGCTTCCCCACCGACGGCGATCCCGCCCTGACAGACCGCAATCCGGCTGCCAACCCGACGGTTTTCTCCGGCGACATCGGCACCTTAGGAAACTCGGCGGACAATGCCTATCATGTTTTCTATCATCCGGGTGGCGCGGCGGCTCTGGATTCCAGCGCCCGCCTCGACGGCGTGCGCATCACCGGCGGCAATGCCAACGTCGGGCCCAATTTTGTTTATGGCGGCGGGATGTTCAATTCGCAGTCTTCACCCATGATCGTGCGTTGTGTGTTCTATGACAACACGTCAGCAAGTCAGGCGGGCGGCCTTTATCTCGGAAGCTCTTCCAACTCGTCGGTGGTCAATTGCGTTTTCACACAAAACCATGCGAATGAGGGGGGAGGACTGTTTGTTTATGAGGCGGCTCCGGTTTTATCTAACTGCTTATTCGTATCGAACTCGGCCAGCGGGGCGGGAGGAGGAGGCGTGCGCGCTTTCTCGGGCGGTAATCCGTCATTCATCAATTGCACCTTCACGGCAAACAGCTATGGAGCACTGAAAAGTACCAGCTCAACCGTGAGCCTGTCCAACTGCATTCTATGGGGAAATTCCAACTATCAAATCAGCAGTACTTCAGCTACTCTTGACCATTGCATCATCCAGGGCGGCTGGGCCGGGTCGGGATCTAACAATCTTAACGCCGACCCGCTTTTCGCCAACCCCGGCGACCCCGCCGGCCCCGACAACCTGTGGGGCACCGCCGACGACGGCCTGCGCCCCGTCCTGCCCTCGCCCGCCATCCAAGCCGGCAACCCCGCCCTGCTGCCCGCGGATCTAACTGACATCGACAACGACGGCAACACGACCGAAGCCCTGCCACTCGATCTCATCGGAAATGCCCGCGTCATCGACGGCCTCCCCGAACCCGGTGCCTACGAATTCGTGCCCGGATCGATGAGCCTCGCCTACTGGCGCACGCTTCACTTCAGCGCGGCCGATCGCGCGGATCCAGCCAAGGAGGCCACCGTGTGGGGCAACAATGCCGACTCCGACGGCGATGGGACACCCAATTGCGGGGAATATCTCCTGCTGTTGAATCCGGGGGCGTGCGACAGTCCGTTAGGCCAATTGGAGATCCTCGAGTGGTGGGGCATGCGTTGGTTGCTGCTCAGCTACACGGTGGCCACCGACCGCCCGGATGTCGCTCTAGCAATCCAGTACTCCGCCGATCTCACCCCCGGTTCGTGGACCGACCTCGACGATTTGAGGCCCTCATTTCCCCACTATCTCATCGATGAAACCAGCACCACGCGCACCTGGGAACTCCTGGTCCCCGTTTCCGAGTCACACGGATTCGTCCGGATGGGCTTCACGGTGGCCCCGTAACCGCCCATCCCACATCCGCGACAAATCCCATGACGATCGTCATGGGATTTGTCGCGACGCCTGACGGGCAATTGCGACCGGGATTGACTCCCGGCGGATGGTTCGTCACGTTTGGCGCATGAGCCACACGCCACAAGTCGGAATCCTCATGGGCAGCGCGTCGGACTGGCCGATCATGGAACACGCGGCCCGCACGCTGCGGGACTTTGGAATCCCATGGGAAGCGGAAATCGCGAGTGCCCATCGTTCGTTGGACAAGCTGACGGATTACGCCGCGGGTGCACGGCAGCGGGGCTTGAAATGCATCATCGCCGGGGCCGGGGCCGCCGCCCATCTGGCCGGGGTGACCGCCGCCATCACCGACATTCCGATTCTCGGCGTGCCGATCGATGCCACCTCGCTCAAAGGGATGGATGCGTTGCTGGCCATGGTCCAGATGCCCGGCGGCATACCTGTGGCCACCTTCGCCATCGGCAAGGCCGGCGCCATCAACGCCGCGCTGTTCGCGGTGGCGATGTTCGCCAACGAGGATCGAGCCATGGCCGGGAAACTCGCCGACTTCCGCGTCCGGCAAAACGCCAAGGTCAAAGCCGCCGTGCTGCCGCCGCTCGATCCCATCGACTGACGGAGGGAGACCCCGCGCTTCACTCCACCGCCGCGAAGTGATCCCACCCGCCGGTGAGTGATCCGCCGCAGCCCGGCTCGACCAAGCACCCGATCACGGTGAGCGGCAGTTCTGGAAAAACCATGGACCAAGCCACCAGCAGGCCCGCCACCCGTTCTGGCTCCATGGCCAGCAGGATCTCATAATCCTCACCATCCCCTAAGGCCTGCGTGATCGAGCAGCCCGGCGTCAGCGGCAAGCCCGCCTCGTCAAGCACATGACCACACCCGCATGCCGCCGCCAAGCGCGGCAAATCCTTCGCCAATCCATCGGACACATCCATCATCGCCGCCGGTTTGAAATTAGCCACCAACCAGTCGGTTTGTTTGATCCTCGGGGTGAAATTCAGGTGTTTGCCGTGGTGTGAGCCGCCGAGGGTTCCGGTGACGAGCAAGGTATGGCCGGGTTTGGCGGTGGAGCGGAGGACGAGGTGATGGCGTTGGACGCTGCCGGAGGCGGCGATGGAAATGACCGGAGCGGAGCCCGGCGGAACGCGGGAGGTTTCGCCACCGGCAAGCACCGCGCCGAAGGTTTTCAAACAATCGCCGATGCCGCGATAAAGGTCCTCGGCCCATGCCACCTCGGTATCCGCAGGCAGTGCCACGGTTACCAAAAAGCGTTCGGGGTGCCCGCCCATGGCGGCGAAATCCGACACGACGCGGGCCGCGGCCTTCCAGCCGACCGCCCGGGCGGGGGCATCCGGCAGGAAATGAACGCGGGCGACCAAGGCATCCGCTTTCAAGAGTTGGAGTGTGTCATGCTGCGGGCCGGGATCGATCACAGCGCAGTCGTCGCCCGGCCCTGCCGCCGGTTGCGGATCAAGCGGGACCAAGCCGGCGAGCCGGGCGATCAAGGCGTCTTCACCGAAATGGCGGAGGGTGGTCACGGGATGCCTTCTAACGGGAGGTGATAGTAGCGGGCGGCGATTTGTACGATCACCGTCGCGCTGTTGAAGCAGGAATGCACGGCGATGGGCGCCCACAAGGAGCCGGTCTTCTCGTAAACAAACACCAGCACCCCGCCGAAAATAAACAGTGGCAAGAGCGCGGCCAGATTGCCGTGGGCGGCGGCAAACACCACCGCCGAGCAAAGCGCCGCAGGCCAGGCACCGGCAAATTTTTTCAGCACCGGATAGAAATACCCGCGGAAAACGATTTCCTCGCACAGTGGCGCCACGATGACGGCGGTCAGCGCCATCAGACCGAGGATCAGGGGATCCTCGGATTTCTGCAGGAGTTTGACGGTGTCCTGCACGGTCTCCACGCCAAGCGATTCCATCCATTCCACATACCCGGAAACCTGCAGACCACCGAACACCACCCACATGAAAACCACCGCGCCGGGAGCAATCAGCAAGACCCAGGGCCAGGATGGCCACCGCAGGCCAAGCCATGCAACCCATCCCACACGCATTACCACCAGAATGGCAACCACACCCGCCATGAAGAACTGGAACCCGAGGTTGACGAGCAGCGTGGCCGGTTCCAACGCCGGAACCGTCTCGTGTGAGGCCCGCAACGAAGCAAGAACCAGCGCGGAAAACACCCCAAACACGAAGCCAGCCCCTACCAAATCCAAGGGCCGGTAAAACCACACGGGCACCCTTCCGACCGGCAGTTCGGGCGGCAGTGCGCCCACTTCCGGTGTCTGATAGGGCGAGGCTTCATCCAGTGCTGCGGGATCGGCAGCCGCGACCACCCGGTTTTTGCCGCCTAACACCATCCTTGCCAACATGGAAATCACCACAATGCCAAGTGCTGCGGCGATGGTGCAGGCAAGAACCATTTCGGTGGGGTCGGGCATGAGGCGATTTCTTCGGGCAAAACCTGCGACGACTTGCGCGAACACGCCATCGGAAAAATTCGAATTCCCTCAGCGCACTTGATTTTGGTTGGATGAAATTCAAGCGATGCTTGCAAATTCGGGGAAAATGGCAAGACTCCCACGCGTCATTCAAAAAACCCCTTCATCCACGATTTCTACACGAAATCCTTATCGCGTGATTCTGCAGCGGGACTTTCCAGAACCGTTCATTGGGTTGTTGGCCTTTGTTCTGGGGATCTGGCTGTGGGATCATTATTTTGGCAAACCCGAAGGCTATGCGCCGGGCACGGAGAAAATCGCGTTGGTGAAAATCGACCGCGATCTCCGCCTGGCCGATGCCATGGCCGCTGATCCAGTGTGGCTCAAGTGGCTTGCCGGGGTGGAGGATCCCGGCATCGCGAGGGGTCACGCACTGGGGGTCTTCCAAAATCTGGCAGCCGAAAAGGCGCTCACCGATCCAGGACTGGAGGCCTTTGCCATCGTGAAAGCCGAACAGGATGACTTGCCCGTCGACCAGGTTCTCTCTGAGGTGATGGAGGGCCGGATGATTTCAGATTTTGCGGAAACCTCCGGACAACTCGCCAATCACGGTGGCACTTGGTGGCACGCGAAGATGATCGAAGCGTGGGAAGAGCACATGCGCCCGGCGTGCCAATGGAGGCAGGCCTTCAAACAGGACTCCCACCAACTCCGGACCCGCGCGATCATCGCGCGCTCCGTGGTTTGGTTGATCGGTCTCGCCGGACTGGTTTTCCTCCCCGGCACCTTGCTCGCCTTGAAACGCGGTCTTCACGCCAAACCCCACGGCTACGGCGGCGCATGGTCACTGCCTCTCGGCCTGGTCGTGTTTCTTGTCGCCACTTTGGCGTGGATCGGATTCACCATGCCGCTGGAGTTGGGCATTGGCATCCTGCCCGATCTTCATCCCGCGATCGGCATCTTGCTGGATTCCGCGGCACGCGTGCTGCCATCGCTGATTGCTCTCGCCCTGCTCTTCCGGCGCCCCTCGCATGCCATCCGCGTCCTCGGCCTCAACCGACCCATTGCCCCGAAAATCATTTTGGGATTGTTTGCCTTGCTTATCATTCTCGATCAAGTTCTCCGGTTCTCACTCGGGGGTGCCGGAGACACCGATCCAGGCGGGGGACTCAGTGCCGACGAAGCCGGGCTTTGGGGCTTGGCATTCGCCATCCTGTCGGCTTGCCTGCTGGCACCGCTAGCGGAGGAACTGCTTTACCGTGGGGTGTTGTTCCGCTCGTTCTGGAACCGGCTCGGGGTGCTTCCAGCAGCCCTGCTTTCTTCCGTCATCTTCGCCGTCCTGCACTTTTACGATGGCTATGGCTTGGCAAGCGTCGGCATTTTCGGCTTATCCTGTGCCTTGCTCTATGCCGCAACCGGTTCCCTCAGTGACGCCATCGCGCTCCACATCCTCTACAACTCGGCGATCAAGATCCCGGAGTGGCTGATTTATCACGGCCCCCTCGGGTGATCCTCCGAACCGCAGAAAAGGTTGTAACTATTTCTTCACCATTCTCGTAGCATTGCCCTTGAAATCCATGCTTGGCCACTCTTACTCTCCTGCCCGCATGTCCCGACGGTTGCCTGTCTTTCTATCATGAGCGATCCCCACGAACAGCAAATCACCTTTCTGGCACCGGAATCTGCCGATCTCGCGCCGTTTTTCCCGGGTTACGAATTCGAAGGTTTGATCGCCACCGGCGGCATGGGTGCCGTGTATTGCGCCGTCCAAAAGTCACTCGAGCGCACGGTCGCCATTAAAATCCTGCCGCAGGAGTTCAGTCAGGACGCCGCATTCTGCGCGGGCTTCGAGGCCGAGGCGAAAGCCATGGCCCGCCTCAACCATCCCAATCTGATCGGCGTTTATGACTTCGGCGAGGTTAACCACATGCTCTATATCATTATGGAGTATGTGCCGGGACAATCGCTGTTCCACTCGGCCCATGGCCAAGCCATCGATCCCGGCGAGGTTGTTAGACTGGTCTCCAGAATTTGCGATGGCCTTGCCCACGCCCACGCCAATGGAATCGTTCACCGCGACATCAAACCCTCGAATATCCTGCTCGACCTCAACGCCCAGCCGAAAATCGGTGACTTCGGCCTCGCCCGCCCGGTCGAGCGGAAAGCCGAGGAAGGCGAGGATATTTTCGGCACTCCCCACTACACCGCACCCGAAGTCTACACCTCGCCGGCTTCGGTGGACTACCGCGCCGACATTTTCTCCATCGGGGTTTTGCTCCATGAGTTGCTCACCGGACGCCTTCCCGCTGATGATCCCCGGCCGGCATCCGTGATCATTCATTGCGATCCCCGCTTCGACACCATCATCCGTCGCGCGACCGATCCTCTCCCGGAACGCCGCTACTCCAACGCGGGTGAGATCTCCAAGGATCTCCGGGCCATCAAGACTTCCGCCGGACCACGGGCCCTCCGCTCGGTGCCAAAGGCCCCACCGCAACGGGCCTCGTCAGGTCGGGCCAAACCGGTCGTTTACGATAAGCCATCTTCAAGCCTGCCGGGTCTCTTCATGCTCCTGGTGGCGATCATCATCGCCATTATTGCCTACCAGCACTACGACAGAATGCGGAAGATCGAGATCTTCCGCATCTCTCAACCCGCCCCGCAGATCCCGAAGGGTGACGAGAAACTACCGGAGCCGGTGAAACCCACGCCCGTGAAACCCACGCCCGTGAAACCCACGCCCGTGGATCCCACGCCCGTGGATCCCACGCCAGAGCCCGGAACCGATACGGCTCCGGAACTTCCCGGCGATGCAACCGGATTCGTAATCCCGCAGGAACCCAAATATGACGTGACCGGATTTTTCACGCGAGCCCGCAAAGCCATAAAAGTTCGCGCAGCGCCCTTGGTCACCACATACAATACCAGTATCAAGGACAACGTCTGGTTTTTTGAAAAAGAGATCCTTCGCGGAGCGGAGAAGTTCCTTACCAAGGTGCAAATCAAACAAGCTGCGGAGAGTTTTCAGGGCAACCAAGGCCGTGTTCCCGATGACCTGCAAGCCTTGCTCGCCGATGTCCCGGGTGCCATGGAACTCCACTCAAAGTCGCTCGAAAAACAGAAAACCCTCGACTCCGCGTTCCAACAAGCACTCACCCGGCATGCCCCCACTTACATTCAGTGGCTTGAAAAACAAATCGAACAGCTCAAGGCGGACAATGACCCTGGCGCGATCAAGCTCATCGAGGATGAAATCCAAAACACCCGCGACGACGCGCAGTATTTCCCAAGCCTCATCCTCGGCACTGAGACGCCCAAGGAAAAACCGAGTGACGAGTACGAATATCCGAAGGATCCCTGAACACTTCCGCTGGCGGCGCGACGATTCCCATTTAGAATCCCGGCGTGCCAGCTCACGCGAAAGATTCACCCGTCATCCGCCTCCACGGGTGCCGCCAGCACAATCTCCAGAACCTTGATCTGGAGATCCCGCTCGGCAAGCTCACCGTCGTCACCGGTCCGTCCGGCTCCGGCAAATCCTCGCTCGCCTTCCACACCCTTTATGCCGAGGGCCAACGCCGGTATGTGGAAACCTTCTCGCCCTACGTGCGCCAGTTTTTCGACCGCATGGACAAACCGGAGGTGGATTCCATCGAAGGCATTCCTCCCGCCATCGCCATCGAACAGAAAAACCATGTTCGCACCACCCGCTCGACCGTCGGCACCCTCACGGAAATCAACGACTATCTCAAACTCCTCTTCGCCCGCCTCGCCACCGCCTACGACCCGCACACGGGTGAATCCATCCAGCCGGATTCACCGGAAGGTGCCGCCGCCTGGGCCTTGGAAAACCTCGCCGGCCAGGCGGTGTTCATCACCTTTCCCATCCCCGTCCCAGCCGGAACCAACACCGCCGAGCTGTTTGCCTTTCTCAACCAACAAGGTTACCTCCGCATCCTCTATCAAGGACAAGTCATCCGCACCGACGAACCGCCCGGGACCACCAATCTCCAGCTTCGCTCTTCCGCAACCATCCTCCAGGACCGCCTCGCGCTAACACCAAACCACCACCAGCGTCTGCTCGAAGCCCTCGAAGCCGCGTTCCTCCTCGGCAAAGGCCACGCCTCCATCCAACCAGCGGCGATCACCCAATCACCAGCGGCCAAGCCCAAATCTTTTTCCACCGCTTGGACCAATCCTGCCACCGGTTTCACTCTCCGCGCCCCCACCCCCTCGTTGTTCTCCTTCAACAGCCCGCTCGGGGCCTGTCCCAAGTGCCGGGGCTTCGGCCGCATCATCGGCCTCGACCTCGAAAAAGCCGTCCCGGACCCCACTCTCTCCATCGCCCAAGGCGCGATCAAACCCTTCCAAGGCGAGCGTGGCGACGAATGCCAGCGCGATCTCGTCCGCTGCTGCAAGGAACGCCGCCTCGACCTCAAAACCCCATGGGAGGACCTCTCCGACGACGACAAGGAGTGGATCTACTATGGAGATCGTAGAACCGATGATCCCACCCCGGAGGAGTTGGATGAACTCTGGCGCGCGGGCGATTGGTATGGCGTCAAAGGCTTCTTCACCTGGCTCGAAACCAAGGCTTACAAGATGCACGTCCGCGTCTTCCTCAGCCGCTACCGGTCCTACACCACATGCTCCGCCTGCCGGGGCAAACGCCTCCAACCGGAAGCCCTCTGCTTTAAAATCCATGGCCAAACCCTCCCCGATCTCTGGGCCCTCCCGATCACCGAACTCCTCCCCTGGTGCTCCAAGCTCCAATTCAAAACTCAAAATTCAAAATTTAAAATTCAAAATTTCCACCCCGACCCCACCCGCGATCTCGTCCTCACCGAGATCACCTCGCGCTTGTCCTACCTCGACGAAGTCGGCCTCGGCTACCTGACATTGGACCGCCACACCCGCACGCTCTCCGGCGGCGAGGTCGAACGCGTCAACCTCACCACCTGCCTTGGCGCCGCTCTAACAGGAACCCTGTTTGTGCTCGATGAACCCACCGTCGGACTGCATGCCCGTGACATCCAGCGACTCGTCGGCGTCATGCACGGCCTGCGCGACAAGGGCAACACGCTCGTCGTCGTCGAACACGATCAGGCCGTCATGCACGCCGCCGACCACCTCGTGGACCTCGGCCCCGGGGCCGGCCAACATGGCGGCCGGATCATCTATCAGGGACCACCCGCAAAATCCCGAATCTCAAATCTCAAATCTCAAATCCAGCAGGGCACCATTCCCTGGCTCACCGGCCAACAATCCATCGCCATTCCCGCCCGCCGCCGCCAACCTGACAAAAAAACCCTGGCCATCCGCGGCGCCACCCGCCACAACCTCAGGAAACTCGATGCCGATCTCCCGCTCGGCCTTTTCCTCTGCCTCACCGGGGTCTCCGGATCCGGCAAGTCCACCTTCGCCCATGACGTCGTCTATCTGAACCTTGCCCGCAAACTCGGCCAGCCAATCGACGGCGATCCCGCACCCGTTAGGGAACTCCGCGGTAGCCAGCATCTCGGTGGCGTCGAGATGGTCGATCAAAGCCCCGTTGCCCGCACCCCGCGCTCCACGCCCGCGGTTTTTCTCGGCGCCTTCGATCCCATCCGCCAACTTTTCTGTGAGACCGAAGCCGCCCGCGCCGCCGAACTCACCCCCGGATTCTTCTCCTTCAACTCCGGCGACGGCCGTTGCGACCGTTGCGCCGGCAACGGTTTTGAGAAGGTGGAAATGCAGTTTCTCTCCGACCTCTACGTCACCTGTCCGGATTGCAACGGCCGCCGCTACAAAGCATCCACCCTCGAATACACGCTCGACGGATTATCCATCGCCGACGTGCTCGACCTCACTGTCGATGAAGTGGCGGCGGTTTTCAACCGCCATGCCCATCTCTCCAAAAAAGCGCCCCGACTCATCACACAAATCCTCACCGCCCTCCAGCCGCTCAGCGATGTCGGCCTCGGTTACCTCAAACTCGGCCAACCCCTCAACACCCTGTCAGGCGGTGAATCCCAGCGCCTCAAACTCTGCCAACTCCTCGCCGCCTCGCTTCTATCCAATATCCAAAAGCCCAATTTACTCATCCTGGACGAACCCACCACCGGGCTCCACTTCTCCGATATCGCAAACCTGTTAGGTGTCTTCCAAAAACTCGTTGCTGCCGGCCACACGTTGCTCGTCATCGAACACAATTTGGAAGTCATCAAATCCGCCGATTGGATTCTCGATCTGGGCCCGGAAGCGGGCAAACACGGCGGCCAACTCGTCGCCCAAGGTCCGCCCGAGGCGATTGCCAAACTCGCCACCCCCACCGCCCGCTTTCTTAAGGAACACATGCGTCCCGCTAGTGATGGCCACCGGGCGTCACGCCTGTTGGCTTCATCATCCAAAATCCAAAATCCAAAATCCATCATCTCTCTCAAGGGTGCCCGCCACCACAATCTCAAGAACATCTCGCTCGATATCCCGCGCGACCAATTCGTGGTGATCTCCGGCCTGTCAGGTTCCGGCAAGTCCACCCTC
>Ga0268284_1001048_pt1 | contig 15568 bp, 11 predicted proteins | sample saktaG_14_FD_190137 | JGI IMG/M metagenome (GOLD analysis project Ga0268284, IMG submission 190137) | Saline water microbial communities from Sakinaw Lake, British Columbia, Canada - sak_2013_06_06_40m | ecosystem: Environmental > Aquatic > Non-marine Saline and Alkaline > Saline ...
TTACCTAAAGAGAATGTTCCCTGATATTGCCCCGATAAGCTTGGCTATCTCCTACGACAGCAGGAACAATAGCCGTTATTTTGCCCAGATCACCGCTGAAGTTCTGGCGGCTAACGGATTCAAGGTTTATGTATTTGATGATATCCGACCAACACCCGAGCTCTCTTTCGCTATTCGTTACCTCGGCTGCCAGAGTGGCATCATGCTTACTGCGTCCCACAACCCGAAGGAGTATAACGGATACAAAGCATACTGGGATGACGGTGCCCAGATGATTGCCCCTCATGATAAAAATGTGATCAGGGAGGTTCAGTTGATCACCTCTGTCGATCAGGTTAAATGGAAGGGGAATCCCGAAATGATCATCTCTATCGGTCACGAGATTGATGAAGCATACATGGAGAAGGTTGTATCTCTTTGTTTATCCCCGGATGCCATAAATCGCCAAAGTGGACTGAAAATTGTCTACACCCCCCTGCATGGCACAGGCCGCACGATCATTCCTGAAACATTAAAACGATTTGGGTTTACGAATGTAATCATCGTTAAGGAACAGGCAATAGCCGATGGGAATTTTCCCACTGTCCACTCCCCAAACCCGGAAGAACATGATGCCTTGAGCATGGCGATTCAGCTTGCAGAAAAGGAAGATGCCGACCTGGTGATGGCCACAGACCCCGATGCCGACAGGGTTGGAATCGCTGTTAAAGACCATTCCGGTAAGTTCATCCTGTTGAATGGCAATCAAACGGCTGCAATACTTTTCTACTATATCCTAAACCGCTGGAAACAACTCAACCGGTTCACCGGGAATGAGTTTATTATCAAGACAATCGTAACGTCAGAACTCCTCAGCGACATTGCAAAATCTTTCAACCTCGAATACTTCGATGTACTTACTGGGTTCAAGTTCATCGCCGACGTAATTCGAAAGAATGAAGGATCCAAAACATTTATCGTGGGGGGGGAGGAGAGCTATGGATATCTGGTTGGCGATTTTGTGAGGGATAAAGATGCCGTTAGTGCCTGCGCTATGATCGCCGAAACCGCAGCCTGGGTTACCGATCAGGGAAAAACCCTCTTCGACTTGCTATTGGAAATCTATATGACTTACTCCTTTTACAAGGAGAGTCTCCTTTCTGTAACCAAAAAAGGGAAAGCCGGTGCCGAAGAGATCCAGCAAATGATGATAAATTACCGCAACCAACCTATGAAATCTATCAATGGCATCAAGGTAATTTCAATAAAGGATTACCTCGCTCGTGAAGCTAAAAATATTGAAACAGGCGCCATTGAACCGATCCTTCTCCCCTCGTCCAACGTCCTGCAGTTTATCCTCGAAGATGGAAGTGTGATCAGTGTGAGGCCTTCCGGAACTGAACCCAAGATTAAATTCTATTTTAGTGTACGAGAGTCGCTGAAGCAAAAAGGCGAATTTGACCGTATAAATAGCCTTCTGGATGAAAAAATTGATGGGATCATCCGTTCACTGAACCTAAGATAAATCAACGTAAATGCGACGAGAAAATAAACTGTATCTTTGTTAAAATCTTCGACAAATGCAAACTGATTCCCTTGGTGGTGAGATAGTCCTTCAATCGAAACAGGTTCTGGAAATGATCACTGTCGCCAATGATTTTACCCTCTTTGTAGAGAAAACGGATGATTATTCCAGAGATCAGATTCTGATCTACTTTCAGAGAGTACTGCCTGTTATCTACCTTAAAGCCTCATTGTTGCCGGAAATCCGGGTAACTGATGATGACGCGGTGGAACATTATGTAACAGAAGAAAATTGGGAGAACATATTTAATGCAGTCAGAGAAAAACTTGGGCAGGAAGACATTTTTTATTTCATTGATTTACACGAGAAAACACAACACGATGCAGTTCGAGCAAGCATCGCTGAGGGTATCACAGATATCTATCAGGACCTGAAAGATTTTTTACTTCTCATCCAGAAACCCCAGATTGCCTTCAGGGAGAATGCGGTAAAGGAGTGCCGCCATTTATTTGAGACCCGGTATGGCTACAAGATTGTAAATTGCCATTCGGCCATTCATTATTTGTTATTCCAGGAAGGAAATTCAAGAGGTAGTGAAACTGAATACCTGGATATTCTTTGAAAAGTTTATATTTGTAAACTCAAATTAGTTACTATGATCGATCGTAAAAAATTTAAAGAGAACTTTGTCTACCTTGATAAAGAGGTTGTTGTTGAGATCATCGATATTTTTTTGAGTGAATATGAAGAACGTCTTCTAAATATACAGAACAACATTACACAAGGGGATTTTGCTGGATTAAAATTCAACGCACACAGCCTTAAAGGAGTCATCGCAAACTTCATGGACCCTTCAACCATTGAACTCTCCCGTACACTGGATGAAAAAGCAAAACTTGAAACGAACAGCGGACTGCAGGAGTTATATGACAACCTGAAATTTGCGACAGAATCACTTGTTACAGACCTGAACGACCTGAAAAAAGACTTTATCTGATTTTTCCTGACTTATCCAACCTGTTTAACCCTTCCACTGCACGAGGATTATTGATATCCAGTTTTAAGGTATTTTTATAATCCTGGTATGCCAGGTCAGGCTGGTCATTTAGTTCATAGGCATATCCCCTGTTAAAAAAGGCATCTGCATAGTTCGGATCAATTTCAATGGCCTCAGTAAAGGCCTCAACAGCCTTTGGAAAATCAACAAGGTAAACCAGGTAGATATACCCTTTGTTGAACGGTGCGTTCCTAAACCCGGGTGCCGTGATAGAGAGGCGCTGATATGTCTGCAGTGCCTTCTCAAACTGTTCCGTATTCTGATAATACAAGCCAAGTAAATAAAGAGCCTCTTTATTATCAGGTTTTATACGCAGGGCGTTTAAAAAATATCCCTCAGCTAATGCATCATTCCTAAGGGAAAAGAGTTCTCCAAGTTGCATATAGGCTTCATAGTACTGCTGATCCTGATCAACTGCCTTCATCAGGTCTCCCACTGCCTTTGCCGTATCCCCCTTTTCCATAAACGCAATCGCCCGCAGAAAATAGGCACGCGGATTGTAATCATCCAGTGCGATAAGCTCATTTATCACGTTGAATGTTGAATTATAGTTTCGTAGGACGAGAAAGAGTTGTGCCATTTTTAGTCTGGCTTCCAGACTGTTTGGACCCAGAGCAGCTGCGTGGTTTAATGCAGTAAGGCAATTATCTGTTTGCCCCATAAGCAACTGTATATCGGAAAGCGTCAGGTAATAGTCTGGATTTTTATCATCCAGCGTAATGGCTTGGTTGATATCCTTCAGGGCCTTGTCAAATTCCCTCTCAGCTAAAAAGAATTTTGCACGCTGATTGTAGCGATCAGCATCACGCCCGTTATTGGCGATGGCTTCATTGAGTTCGTTCAGATAAAGATCCGCCGAATCTACTGATGCCCTTACCTCCTTTTCAGGCTGCGATGTGCCACAACCCATGTTAAGGCTTATGAGGCCAATAAAAATTGCAACAAACCAATTTCTCATGTCAGACTTTTCCAGTTAATACATCCATGATCTTGCTTTCCAGCTCATCGGCGAGTTCAGGATTGTCAACCAGAATCTTCTTCACGGCATCTCTCCCCTGACCCAGTTTCGTTTCCCCGTAACTAAACCATGAGCCGCTCTTCTTGATTATATTCAGTTCTGTTGCCAGGTCGATAATTTCATAGGTTCGGGATATTCCCTCTCCAAACATAATATCAAACTCAGCCTTCCTGAATGGAGGAGCCACTTTGTTTTTTACTACCTTGACCTTCACATGGTTACCAATTACCTCATCACCATCTTTGATCTGGGACTGCCGGCGAATATCGAGCCTTACAGAAGCATAGAACTTCAAGGCATTCCCTCCGGTAGTTGTTTCAGGATTACCAAACATGACACCAATCTTATCTCTCAACTGGTTTATAAAAATGCAGCAGGTTGAGGTTTTTGAAATGGTGGAGGTAAGCTTCCGTAATGCTTGTGACATTAATCTTGCATGCAATCCCATTTTGGAATCACCCATTTCACCTTCAATCTCGCTCTTTGGCGTCAATGCAGCTACCGAGTCAATCACGATAATATCAATGGCACCCGATCGAATCAGGTTTTCGGTGATCTCCAGCGCCTGCTCCCCATTATCGGGTTGCGACACGAGCAGGTTCTCTACATCAACCCCAAGTTTTTGTGCGTAAAAACGGTCGAAGGCATGCTCAGCATCAATAAACGCAGCAATACCCCCTGTTTTCTGGGCCTCAGCAATGGCATGAAGCGCCAGCGTGGTTTTCCCCGACGATTCGGGACCATAGATCTCAGTTACCCGGCCCCTGGGCAATCCGCCAATGCCAAGAGCGGCATCAAGGCCAATAGACCCGGTTTTAATAACCTCTACCTTTTCAACCGCAGAGTCTCCCAGTTTCATGACCGTTCCTCTGCCATATGTCTTCTCCAACTTGTCAAGCGTCAATTGCAGCGCTTTCATCTTTTCTTTGTTTTCTTCAGCATCTTTTGCCATAAGGTTTTCCTTTCTTTTAAGTCGGGTGAGGCATTCCTCGCCCTTACAATACTGCCAGGATCTGTTGAGCGTGGTCCTTTGTATTAACCTTCGTGAAGATATGCTCTATGATACCTTCTTCGTCGATCAGGAAAGTGGTACGGATCAATCCTTCATACTCTTTGCCGTACAGCTTTTTTTTACCCCATACACCATAATCCCGGATGATTTTCTTCTCTATATCGGGAATCAGGTCAAAAGGTAATACGTATTTGTCAGAAAATTTTTGATGAGATGCCTCATTGTCGGGGCTTACACCCAATATTTCAACACCCTGATTTCTGATAATCTGATAGTTATCTCTTAAACTACATGCCTCAGCTGTACAGCCTGGGGTGTTGTCTTTCGGGTAAAAATAGAGTGCCAGTTTTTTCCCTTTAAATGTTTTCAGGTTTACAAGCTTCCCAGTCTGTGTTATAGCCTGAAAATCTGGTGCTTGATCGCCTATTTTCAGCATGGACATAATTGTCAGGTTATGAATAAATCACTTTTCGGATAACGAATTCAAAAATAGAAAAAACTAATGTGGCCTGATGAAATTTGGCGGTCGAGTTATCAACAAAGTGAGATATGCTCTTTCTCATAGTAGCTACAGAATCGAATCAGCCCGCACTCATCGCATTTAGGTTTACGGGCCACGCAAACGTAACGTCCGTGAAGGATCAGCCAGTGATGTGCCAGCGGGATCAACTCTTCAGGGATGTGTTTGACTAGTTGCATTTCTGTTTGAAATGGATTTTTTGCTCCGGTTGTCAGTCCAATCCTGGCCGACACACGATGCACATGGGTATCAACCGCCATGGCTGGTTTGTTAAAAAGCACAGCAGCCATTACATTAGCTGTTTTGCGCCCTACTCCCGGCAACGTTTGAAGCTCATCAATATCTGATGGCATAATTCCGTTGAATTTGGAAAGCAGTGTGGTTGCCATGCCAATCAGATTTTTAGCCTTGTTATTGGGATAAGAACAGCTCTTGATACATTCAAATACGTCATCCTGGGTCGCTTGGGCTAACGAAGAAACAGTTGGGAATTTCTCAAAAAACGCCGGTGTGATCATGTTCACACGCTTATCTGTGCACTGTGCTGATAAAATCACAGCAACGATCAACTGATATGGATCAGAATACTCCAATTCCGTCTCGGCATCCGGATTGTGCTCCTGAAAATAACGGATCACCTGTTCAAATCGCTCTTTCTTCGTCATACCTAGTGGTTTGTACAAAGATACAGCTTTTCGCTATTTCGCTTTTCGCTTCTCGCTTTTCGCTTCTCGCTTCTCGCTTCTCGCTTTTCGCTCCTCGCTATTTCACTACTTCTTCTTTGTATCTTTGCCCCCTATGACCCACCACGATTTCGACATCGCCATTGTAGGAGCAGGTCCGGCCGGAGCCACGCTGGCATTGATCCTCGCTCATTCGGGATTACGTATTGGTGTTTTTGACAAAGCAACGTTTCCCAGGGATGTCATCTGCGGAGATGCCCTCAGCGGCCAGGTGCTGAATGTGCTGAAACGCATGCCTGATAACATCTACAAGGACTTTCTTGACAAGGTCCCTAAAACCCCCTCGTGGGGCATCCGATTCCATTCTCCCGGGAATCATCCGTTGGAACTTCCCTATCGGGTTACCCGGAACGCAACGGAAGATCCTCCCGGGTATATCTGTCCAAGGCTTCTGTTTGACCGTTTTCTTCAGGAACGATTATCGATGTACCCATCCATTCAGTTTTTCGAAGGCGTGGCTGTGACATCAGTGAAGAAGCTGCCTGATGCCATTGAGTTACAAACCAGTAATCGTATAGTCACCGCTAAAATGGTTGCCGGTGCCGACGGGATCCATTCGCTGGTAAGAAAAAGTCTCAGCAACAGGGAATTGGATAAATCTTACTACTGCATGGCCGTCAGGGCCTATTTTGAGGGGGTGACCGGATTTCATCATGAGAATTTTATCGACCTGTATTACCTGAAGGATCTGTTGCCTGCTTATTTGTGGGTTTTTCCTGAGGTAGGCGGCCGGGCAAACGTTGGATTGGGACTGCCCTACCCCATGGTGATTCGCGACCGGCTCTCCCTGAAGCGGGTCCTTGAAGGATTGATCGCCAATGACCCTGTTATTTCCAAACGTTTTACCAATGCGAAACAAGTTACCCCCATTCAGGCACGCGGATTGGCGGTTCACCGAAACCTGAAAGATCTGTCGGGCGAGCGCTTTTTGCTGATGGGAGATGCGGCTCTTGGCGTTGATCCTTTTTCGGGAGAGGGAATCGGCTTCGCTATGGCAAGTGCCGAATCGGCAGCTGCTGTGATACTGGAATGTGCAAAAACCGGCAATTTTTCTTCTGCAATGACTTCGGATTACGATTTTCGGATTGCCAGGCGAACAAAAACCGAACATGATACCAGCGCAGCGATGCAACGGTATGCAAGATATCCGTGGCTTTTTAATATGGTGGTCAGAAAAGCTAATAATAGCAAGGCGTTCCAGGAACTGCTGGCTTCAGCATTTACGAATGAAAAGGTCAGAACTAAATTGGGGAACCCATTGTTTTACCTAAGAATGCTGTTGGGAGGTTAATGATCAGAAACCTTTCCCCATAATATGGATCGCACCGCGGTAGGCTTCATCCTCATATTGACCCTGGCACTTTAAAACGTAGAAATAGACCCCATCGGGAAGCTTTCCACCATCCCAGTCGCCACTTTTATAGTTAACTGCATTATATACCTTGCTCCCTGCCCTGTCTAGTACTATTAATTCATTCCCAAGATATGCATTCTCGAAAGCGTAATCTTTATCATCGTAGTCAAAACTCGCAGGATCATCATCCTTTATTAATATCTTGATCATGAAAGTTTCATTTTTCTGTTGCTCATCGTCGTCAGGAGTAAAAGCAGATGGGATCTTCAGGATAGGTTTCTTGATGGTTACAGAGTCTTGAAATGTTGTATCGCAATCATTCAAATCAGTCACTTTCAGTGTGATAAGGTAACTCCCTGTTTCCCTGTAAGTATGGGTAACCGGGTTTAGGTTCTGGACTGAATCACCATCCCCAAATCGCCATACCCAACTATATAGTGTGTCAAAATATTCTTTAGGGAATTCAACAGTTACGTTCGGGTTGGTTATATAAAAAGTTTCACGAGGCAAATCGTAAGAGAGCTGATATTTTACAAATGGGACATCCGGGGTCTTGAGGTAATCCACAAAAAATGTGGAGTCAACTTCGCAACCATTGTTGTCGGTAATCCTTACAGTGTAGTTGCGGTTGGGACACAATCCAAGCACAAGCGAATCCTGCATAAATCCTCCTCCCCAGTAATAGGCCAAGGGACGGTCTCCACCCGCGACACCTACCACAAATTGTGCATTGCAGTTAGGGAAGTATTGTTTGCGTATGTAGTCATAGTAAAGACGGCATCCCAATTCATTAAACCTCCTCAATTCCCAGATATTCATGACCGAATGAACCCGAAGATGTGCACTATTGCTGGTATCAACCTCTACCCCGCGAGTGGCAATACAGTGGTAAATACCCGTATCACTATCCATTACATGAGGAAAAGCAAGCGTATCGTTGACGGCATCAGGAATAACGGTCCCATTTTTCAACCATTGAAATGTGGTAGGCCCCGATCCCTGCACAGTAGCAACAAAAGCCATACTATCACGTGCACACATCAGGGTATCGGATGGAGATAGTACGCAGGTGATTTGACTTACTGTAAAAAGCGGGAGAATAAGAGAAAAAAGAAGCAAAATTCGTTTCATCCGGATCGTTTCGATTAAAGGGGTAAAAATACGAATAAATCTATAACGAGAGAGGAGGAAAGATATTTCACTAATAACTCCCTTGTGCCAGCATCACCAGTGTGCATGCATGTAACACCTCTATCCCCTTCTCCTCCAGCATCCCTTCAAATTCAGCGTTTTCACTTCCAGGATTAAAAATGACACGCTCGGGATTTAAGCTCAGTATGTAATCATAGAAGAAAGGCTGATTCCTCTTCCCCACATACATAGTGACCGTATGAACATGCCCTATCTCCGGAAATGGCCTTGAGATGGTTACGCCATGAACCTTCCCTTCACGTAAGCCCAATGCAAAAACCTTGTAATGATGGATCACCAGGGACCTGATAGCCATGAATGAATAGCGATCGGGATTGGTGCTTGCCCCGATGACAAGTGTCAATTTCTCCATTGTTAACGTATTAACGCAAAAGTAGGAAAAAGCTGTGAATACACGACAAAAAGACCTGATCTACGAACCAGGACTGCCAAAAATTCTGTAATTTTAGACACATCGTTGGTGGCAGGATTTTTGAGAAGCACCTCAACGGACAAATGAAGTAAGGGCGGGTTCCAAACCCGCCCCTAAGACAACAAAGGGTTCCAAACCCACACATGATAAAGAAAAAATAGAACAATATGAATTTTAACAATTTCACCATCAAATCACAGGAGGCGGTTCAGAAGGCCGGGGAGATTGCCCAGGCGTTTCAGAACCAGTCCATTGAGACTTCTCACTTGCTGAAAGGAATGCTTACGGTTGACGAGAATGTAATCCCCTACCTGTTAAAGAAACTAAATGTCAATGTGCCAATCTTCACAAAAGCACTTGACAAAATCATTGAATCCTACCCTAAAGTCTCCGGTGGAGAGCCCTTTCTCAGCCGCGAGGCAAACCAGGCGCTGCAGAAAGCGGTCGCCCTGAGCCAGGAGATGAAGGACGACTTCGTCTCTATCGAACATATGCTGCTGGGAATCCTGACAGTGAATGATGCCACATCACGGCTCATGAAGGACAATGGCATCACCGAAAAAGACCTGATGGCTTCCATCAAACAACTACGCCAGGGCAGTAATGTCAAAAGCCAGTCGGCCGAAGAGAACTACAACGCTTTGAACCGATACGCCCGGAACCTTAATGAGATGGCCCGCGAAGGGAAACTGGATCCTGTCATCGGACGGGATGAAGAGATCCGCCGGGTACTTCAGATCCTGAGCCGTCGTACGAAAAATAACCCGATATTAATTGGTGAACCAGGCGTTGGAAAGACTGCTATTGCCGAAGGACTGGCTCACCGGATCATCGACGGGGATGTGCCCGAGAACCTGAAAAGCAAGCAACTATACTCCCTTGACATGGGTTCGCTTATGGCAGGAGCAAAATACCGGGGCGAATTTGAAGAGCGCCTGAAGAGTGTGGTGAAAGAAGTGATCGGTTCCGATGGAGAGATCGTCCTGTTTATTGACGAGATCCACACTCTGGTGGGCGCTGGAGCAACCGAAGGTGCCATGGACGCAGCAAACATTCTGAAACCTGCTCTTGCCAGAGGTGAACTAAGAGCGATCGGAGCTACCACCCTTAAAGAGTACCAGAAATACTTTGAAAAAGACAAAGCCCTTGAGCGCCGTTTCCAACCGGTGCTGGTGAACGAACCAGATACGCTGGATGCCATCAGCATCCTGCGCGGACTGAAAGAGAGGTATGAGACCCATCACCATGTGCGGATCAAAGACGACGCCATCATTGCAGCGGTTGAACTATCCCAGCGCTATATATCTGAGCGTTTCCTCCCTGATAAAGCCATCGACCTGATCGATGAAGCGGCTTCCAAACTCAGACTCGAGATAAATTCACTCCCTGAAGAGTTAGAAAAGATCGAACGGAAGATCCGCCAGTTGGAGATTGAGAGGGAAGCGATCAAGCGGGAAAATGACAAGGATAAGCTGAAAGAGCTGAATGAAGAGATCGCCAATTTGAGTGATGAACGGAACGAGATGAAAGCCAAATGGCAGGCAGAGAAGGAGTTGGTAGAGCAGATTCAGACAACCAAGAAGGAGATCGAGAACATGAAACTGGAGGCCGACCAGGCCGACCGTAACGGCGACCTGGGGCTTGTCGCAGAGATTCGCTATGGGAAAATTCCTGCTGCTGAAAAGTCTATTGAGGTATCTAAATCAAAGTTGTCTGAGATCCAGAAGGACTCCCCCATGGTAAATGAAGAGGTAGGAACCGAGGAGATAGCAGATGTTGTCTCCCGGTGGACAGGCATCCCGGTGACGCGGATGCTGCAGAGCGAACGGGAGAAGCTGATGGACCTGGAGACAGAACTCCACATGCGGGTAGTCGGACAGGAAGAGGCAATCGGGGCCATCTCCGATGCCATCCGCCGGAGCCGTGCCGGTTTGCAGGATGCCCGCCGGCCGATCGGATCCTTTATCTTCTTGGGAACCACTGGTGTTGGGAAAACCGAACTGGCCAAAGCGCTGGCTGAATTTCTTTTCAACAACGAGAATAGCATGGTACGGATCGACATGTCGGAATACCAGGAGCGCCACACGGTAAGCAGGTTGATTGGAGCTCCTCCGGGGTATGTGGGGTATGATGAAAGTGGTCAGCTCACGGAAGCCGTAAGACGGAAACCCTACTCCGTGGTGCTACTGGATGAGATTGAAAAAGCGCATCCCGATGTATTCAACATCCTTCTTCAAGTCCTTGATGACGGCAGGCTCACCGACAACAAGGGCCGGACGGTCGATTTCAAGAATACGATCATCATCATGACCTCCAACATCGGGTCACACATCATCCAGGAAAATCTGGAGAAGGTCAATAAGAACAACCGGGAAGAGATCCTGAATGATACCCGCAAACAGGTATTTGACCTCCTGAAGAAAAGCATCCGGCCGGAGTTCCTGAACCGTGTGGATGAGATCATCATGTTCCAGCCTCTCACGAAAGAGGAGATCATGGATGTAGTAAAGCTTCAGTTGGGAATTGTTGAGAAAATGCTGGAAAAGAACAACATTCGGCTATCAGCCACTGACAAAGCGATTGAATATATTGGCAATATTGGATTTGACCCCCAATACGGTGCACGGCCGATCAAGCGTGTCCTCCAGAAACAGGTCCTGAACGAACTTTCCAAAATGATCCTCCAGGGAAAAGTGGATAAAGATTCCGAGATCGTAGTTGATGTGAAGGATGGAAGACTAGTCTTTGAAAACAAGGAACAATAAACAAGGAATAATAAACAAGGAATAAGGCATCCGTGTGACCCACGTTCAATCCTGCTAACTGCAGACTGCAGACTGCCAACTGCCAACTGGATATTGGATGAATTTACCTTGAGCTTTTATTTGATCTCCATAATTTATATCTTAGTGAACTGTTTCTTCATTAAGATACCTGATGGAACTGAAACCCGTCACTGTTTTATCTGCCGAACTGCCTGGTTTTATTGAAATATCCGGCACACTTCCTGCCAAAGAGTTCAATGTTCTGCTTTCCGAAATCCATCAAATAGCTGAAACAACCATCCGTCTGCACCACGGAGTCCTTACCCATTTTTCAGGGGATTCGTTTCAAGTTCTTTTTTCATCTGTAAAATCAAGCACTGATACTGCGGTACTGGCTACGGAGACACTTGTTGAATTCAGGGAGCGTTTGGGAACTCATTTTCATAGGGAGAAGTTACCAGTGCAAATTGGATTTAAAGCCGGTATCGCAAAAGGAGAAGCCACTGTGGGCGAGATAGATTCAGGTGGTAAAAAACAGACGACTGTCATGGGAAAAGCCGTCAATTTCTCTGGCAGGTTGAAGGCGTTTGCAGATACAGGGCAAATCCTGGTTAATGATGTTGTTTATAGAGCAGTCAACAAAAACTTCGAATTCAACAAGTTGGAACCTCTTCCTGTCCGTGGATCAAAAGAGACGTTGGCCGTTTATGAATTGCTGGGCCGAAAACGGAAGAAGGCGATCCATGAGACCGGTCCAGAGCGAAAAATCGGTTCGGAGATGGTAGGGCGCGGGCATGAAATGGACCTCATCGAAGGATCTGTGAAGAAACTCCTTTCTGGAAAGGGATCAGTGGTGAATGTAGTAGGAAAGGCAGGTATCGGGAAATCCAGACTCATTTCTGAACTCAAAGCCCAGGACTGGTTGGATAAAGCAACTGTTCTTGAAGGCAGGGCGCAGTCGATGGGACGAAACCTCAGCTTCCATCCTATCATCCAGCTCATCCGGTCGTGGAGTGACATCCGGGAAGAGGACTCCCCTGCCAAATCTGCTAATAAACTTCATGATTCCATACAACGTGTTGCCCATGAACAGGCGGAGGAGATCTTTCCATTCATCGCCACCATGATGGGACTGCCATTGACAGGGAAGTACAAAGAACGCATAGCCGGCATCGAAGGGGAAGCACTGGAGAAACTGATCCTGAAGAATCTCCGCGATCTGGTGACCTTGACCTCACGCGTGAGACCGTTGGTGATCATCCTCGAAGATTTGCACTGGGCCGACAACTCTTCGATCCTATTCCTTGAATCGTTGCTCAAACTATCCTCACATCATCCGGTTCTGTTTATAAACATTTTTCGTCCGGGGTTTGAAGAGACCGGGGATTATCTTTTACACTTCCTGAAGGAAAACCTCTCTGATAATCATTCAACGATTTTAATCGAACCACTTGTAAAGAGTGATTCTGAAGATCTGATCGGCAATCTTTTGCACAAGGCTTCATTACCGGTGGAGATCGTTGAACTGATCCTGCGGAAAACGGAAGGGAACCCCTTCTTCATCGAGGAGGTGATCCGCAGTTTCATCGATGAAGGAATTGTCACCATAGAAGGCAATGCGTTTAAGGTGACAGAGAAGATCCACCAGGTCAATATCCCGGAAAGCATCAACGAAGTGATCCTCTCGCGGGTCGACAAACTGGATGAAAAGACCCGGGAGCTGCTGAAAACGGCCTCTGTGATCGGGCGTAATTTCTACTACAAGGTGTTGGAAGAGGCAGCCGATACCATCGGAGAGATTGACGACCGGCTGGAGTACCTGAAAGAGGTGCAGTTGATCAGCGAAAGCAAAAAGAAGGAGGAGATCGAATACCTCTTCAAACATGCGCTGGCTCAGCAAGCCATGTACGAATCAATCCTTCTCAACTCAAAAAAAGAGCTTCACCTCAAGATTGCACGTTCCATTGAGAAGGTCTTTGCCGGAAACCTGAATGAGTTTTACGGGACGCTGGCATATCATTATGAAATGGCGGAAACCCGGGAGAAGACTGAGGAATACCTGGTATTAGCCGGGGATGAGGCCATGAAATCAGGGGCATCGAAAGAAGCTATCCATTATTACAATAAAGCTTTGTCATTGATAGAGCATCCTGAAAGTGACGAAGAGGCACAAAAGGTCTTTGAATTAGAGGAAAAAAAAGCATATGCCCACTATGCACTCGGACAAAACATCAGAGCTTCCCAACATTTTATAAAAGTTGCCAACTCATATGGTTTTGCAAAAGTGCCGACGAATAGTTTTTCGTTTTCTCTTAAGGTGATGTTTTCATTTGCCAAATTATTCTTTAAACTTCTGCTTGTAAAAAGAGATAATGCTTGTGATGTTACGGGAGATGACGAACGAAAGATGAAACTTTTGGTATATCTTGGTGAGGCCATGGTAAGTTTCGATCCGCGAAAGGGAACTTTCTATTCGATAATCCTTGGCATGGGTGAGCCTTTAAAACTACTGACAAATACAAATTATGGTATTGCATTCCTGTTAAACCTAAACATTACATTTCATTGGTCGGGCAGAGCGCTATGGTTTGGGAAACTGCTCAATCAGTACCTGACTTCATACATCCACAAGGACAATAACTTTGTTTATCTCGCATATTTATATTATTTGTCCATTTCCAGTTATCTTACAGGTAAACTGCTAATAGATACCAGTGAAGATAAAAGCATTTTTGAATATGGAATGTATAAAGGCCGTGTTTGGGCGGCAACCACACATCATGCTTTCAAAGGAATCGGGTATGTTGAATTGGGAAAGGAACAAAATGCGATTCAGTTAATCGAAAATTTACATACAATTTCAACAGAACTGGAACACAGTTTTAGCCTCGCCCAATACTACAGGTTGAAAATTACTTATCTGTTGAAATACCGAAAACTGGATGAATTACTTTCGGAGGCTGAGAAAGTGATCGAAATTATTGGTAAAACAGACCATTCAAGTATCCTGGTGATTGCTAACAATATTATTTCAATTGCTTATAGTTTAAAAAATAACCTGGCAAAAGCAAGGGAACATCATGAAATAGCCACTGACTTATCCAAAAAGCTTTGGTTAAAATATTACCTGTCTATGACCAGTCTTGCCGGGGTATATCTTCACATGGCACAAATGAAAGTGAACAAGCATAGCAAAAGTGATGCCTCAGAATTTCTAAGGATAACACAAAATCTTGTTTCAGTTTCAAAAACGGTCCATTGCAACAAAACAGAAGCCTACCGGCTGAGAGCTATTGCATTTTCTTTTTACGGCAACCACAAGGCCGCACTTTCCTCTTTTGTCAGGTCCATCAAATTTGCCCAATGGTACGGTGCCAGGGTCGAGCTCTCACGAACCTATTTTGAGCTGGGAAAATTTCTTTCCGATCCCAAATCAGGTAAAAAACAACTCAACGAATTATCCGGACAGGATTATCTTGAAAAAGCAAGATCCATGTTCGAGGAGATGAATCTGCAGTGGGACCTGCAAGAATATGAACAAATGATAAAATCCCGGTGATTTTCATCCAGCGTTCACACTAAAATCCCCCACGTTTACATAAAACCTTCCGGCGTTCAAGTATTCACCTCCCCTACCCGCTCTGGAGGTAGTTTCTTTGTTAGAAAAACGCCATGAAAAAGTTTTCGATTATCATCATGATTCTTTTATCAGTTCATTCCCTGTCGGCACAATGGATTCAGCAGAATCCCTACTTCCCGGAACAAGGATATTTAAAGGACATTTTTTCTCTAGACGAGTACCATGTTTGGTCAGTAAAAAACGGTCAGTGGGGGACAGGAACAAATGATGGAGGATCAACATGGGAACCTTTGTTAATCGAATATATGAACGGCATACACTTTTCGGATCAATTCAACGGATGGGCGACAGGAGATAATGGGGGGATATGGCATACGGATGATGGAGGAAT
>Ga0268284_1001049_pt1 | contig 15557 bp, 10 predicted proteins | sample saktaG_14_FD_190137 | JGI IMG/M metagenome (GOLD analysis project Ga0268284, IMG submission 190137) | Saline water microbial communities from Sakinaw Lake, British Columbia, Canada - sak_2013_06_06_40m | ecosystem: Environmental > Aquatic > Non-marine Saline and Alkaline > Saline ...
ATACCAATGACTAAATTATCCCGTAACTCGTATTTTTAATCGGTCAATCGGTCAATTGGCGAATTGGTCAATTGAATAAACTTTTTCTCCCAAAAAGAAGGATTTTCTAAAACTTTGTCGAATTAATTATAATGGATATTAAAATACAAATGGGATAAATAAAATGATAGTCTTCATTAGCGATTTACACTTTGTAGATGAAACTGCCGGAAAACAAAACGTTCCTACCTCTGCTTTTGAATTATTTTTATCAAATCTTAAAATCCATTCAGAAAAAACCAAGAATAAAGAAAAAGAAATAAAGATAGTATTTTTAGGTGACATATTCGACTTTCTCAGAACTGAAGAATGGTTTGAGGAAAAAGAAGAAGATAGACCCTGGGGAAATAATACTGAAAAGATGAAAAAAAGAGCAAAGATCATATTAGATAAAATTGCTGAAAAAAACAAAGATACCTTTAATTTATTCTCCAAAAAAAATCTGGAAAATACATTTAAAGATACTCATGTTGAAACTATTTATATTCCCGGAAATCACGACAGATTATGTTGGATGATAGATGAGCTGAAAGAAAAAGTAATGGAACTTTTAGGTTTAAATGCCAATAATACTAAAAATTTTAAACATTCCTTTTTTAATATTGAGCATGGGGTATATGCCACACATGGACATATATTTGACAATTTCAATTATGAGGGAGAACCTTCATATACCGATTTAGATTATGGATTAATTCCGATTGGTGACCCTATTACCACAGAAATATTAGCCAAGATTCCTTATAAATTAATAAAAAATATAAAGTTAAAAAATACACTAAGTAGTGAAGATGCAATTCGGTTAAAATATAATTTTCAAGAAATAGGGAATATTCGACCTTTTTGGGCAACTTTAAAATGGCTTCTTTTTCAAATAAATGAAAATAAAGCATTAAAAGATATCATTGAAGATACCATCGATGAAGTAATGAATGAATTTAATGATTTGCAATTTGTAAAAAATTGGTACAAGCATCATGACAAATGGTATAACCCTTTTGATAGAGCAGATATGATTCAAGCTTCTATTTTTTTTCTAGAGAAATTTAAAATATTATCCTTTGAAAAACTATCAGGGATTATAGAATATATGATAAGTAAGCTAAGTGGAAATAATGATAGTGATGGGGCGATTAAACTTTTCAATACTGTGAGCCAGAAGATCCAATATGTCGTTATGGGACATACCCATTTTCCTTTACAACAGCCACTTTTTTTTGACCAGCAGGATAATGGAAAAATACGTGAATGCCTTTATCTAAATACCGGAACCTGGATAAAAAATTATTATGAATGCAGGGAAGGTAATGGTTTTATTGGGTGGAAAAATATAAATTATGTGATTGCTTACACACCGGAAGAAAAACCTAATAAATATAATTTACCGGTATTTGAAACCTGGCGGGGGGTTGAAAAGAGAGAGGAGTAATTCTTAAATCATATTTATTAAAAGATGTTTATCTTTTTTTTGATGGAATTTTATTTATGGCTTTATTGTGAATGGGAGAATAAGGGTACAAATTAAATAGATTTATAAAATATGAAAGGATAATAGAATAAGAAAATGTGAAATTGTGAAGTTTTAATTTTTTTCAGCATATCAATCGATATAGAAACCCAAAATAGCCAACAAATACATTTACTTTACTATCTATCTTAATTTATTTACTAACTTTTTAGATAAATCAAACATGAATAATACTATCCATTTAACAAAAAAAGAGAGGCAAAAAATGGAGTTGACAATATTAGAAAGAAAATTAAAAGAAAAGAGACCAGATATATTTAAATTTTACCAGATAATCAAAAAAGGTATGAGCATCATTCTTGAAAATTATGAATTAAAAAAGAATCTTAATCCGTGGGATTCAATTGTTGATTACTATACATTGCACGGATATCAGCATTGCAAGAATGTTCTCATAAAACTAAACTATCTTCTTATTGACACTATCCTTAATCCATATGAACTTTTTTACATACTATCGGCGGTTTGGCTACATGATATTGGCATGATTGAGTATCCAAATAATTACGATATCCTAACAGCTCGAAAATACCACCATATCACCAGTGTAGATTACTTTAAAAATAATTTTGCCTCAAAATATCTAGAAAATGAAGAACTTCCTGGAGAATTCAAATTTACAAACAAAGACAAATCGGTGATTTGTGACATTATTAAATATCACAGGAAAGATGAAAAAATTGAAGAGGTTGAAAAATACTTCGACCGAGATGGAATTGAAAATAGGGTTTTCTGTCGGTTTTTGTGTGCGATTTTTAGAATTGCGGATGGCATGGAACTTGATAATTCAAGGGCTCCATTTTTTATTTATGAAAGGAATAAAGAATTCATGCCATACTTGAATAAAATCTTCTGGGAAAAACATTTTCCAATAAACAGCATAATTCCCAACATGGGCAAGGGCAAAAGAGGTTTAATGGAAATAGAAATAAAATTCTCCCGTTCCGAATCAGCTAATAACAGGATTCATGGAGGTGATATGGTTTCAATTCTACGTCAAGTTAAAAAAGACATAAAGTCCGAAATAGATTCTGTGGCTGGTGAAATCAATTCTAAATCTCCTGACTTCCTCGAATCTAAAAGAATAACATTTACAGGTTTTCTTTTCATTAATGAAGAGAAGACGGCAGATGACCCTGATCGTATCTTCACTTTTAAAGAAAAGGAAGAGCCTTTAGGCTGGTCGATACGGGAAGATGTTGGATGGGACTTTCCAGATAACAAAAAAGAAAAATTAAAAATAGGTCCGCTAACAAGTTATTTTGAAATTCAAAAATGTTTTGTACATACAAGTAAAACTGAAAAGTTTTTAGATCTTGTCTCTAAAGAATATACAAAACCATATTATTTGTTATCTCCTGCAAACACGGGAAAATCAACACTCTTAAATAGTGCTTCTTGGAATGTTTTTAAAAATAATAGTGGTATTCGATCTTATGTCGTCCTGATTAATAAGAAAGTTCCCACTTATGAAGAATTACTCGATTATCTAAAAAAGTACCATTATGTGGAAGATGAAAATTTCATTTGCATATTTGATACGATGGAACACATACCTTCAAACATGCCTGATCCTAAACCTTTAAAGGGACTCATACAATCGCTTAGAAACAATCATCATGTTGTGTGGGGAGCCGGTAGGCCATGGGAAGAATTTCAATTCACTGAAATATGGAGAAAATTTATTGAAGAAAATTTCGAGATTCATAACTTACCAGGTTTACTTTGTGGTGCTGATATAGAAAAATTCAAGCCAAAATTTGAGGAATTTTTTTCAGATAAAAAAGAGATGTCAAAATTTTGGAAATTGATTCTTGAAGAAAGTGAAATCGAAACTGATTCATTTAGTCAGATATATATGGCACTCCAAGGAAAAGAAATAAGAGCAGTAGATAATGAGGTTATAAGCATTGTTGAAAACAATCTTAAAAGGACTTCTTTCAGGTATAATAAAATTTATCGGTCTCTCCAACCATGGGAACATAATGTTTATTGCCTGACTTATAAATTCCATGGAATTTATAAAGAAATTGCGAACAATATAATAGCAAGCTTTGAACATAAGGAAATGAATTTCATAGATAAAATGATAAAAGATGGGAAAATTGAAAGCGGTACATATCGATTATCATCGAAAGATGATTATGGTGAAGCAGTTACTGGTATTCATCTTAATGATGAATCAAGGAAAATAATGGAAAAACAAAGAACAGTCGACGCAATAGAAAATACATGCACAAGCTTATTAAGAAACTTTTTTGAAATAAGCTTTGAAAAAGCTTGTGAGTCTATCCCTTTCTTCTTCGATGTACGAAGACTTTTAAATCCTGTTCTTTTAAGAGAATTTATTGTCTTAGTAGAAAGATGTCGGGATAAATTTGCAAACTTTCTTATTCTAAGTTACTTGGCACGAGAAACACCATCTTTAATAAAATATTGGAAAGAACTTACTTTACAGAAAGCCAATACGTCCAAAGAATGGCTTTTTGGGGCAGCTGTCATTAATTTTGGAATCGCGATTGCACAATCAAGTGAAAACAAATCAGATAAAAAAGTTTTCCCCAATATTATTAACTTAGTCTCTAATGAGGATATTTTAATCAATATGGGAATACGTTTTGCTGAATTAAATATACTTAATTATACTCTAGTTGCATTCGACAAGGCTCTCAAACTTAATACGAGAAATGCATATTCATGGATCGGAAAAGGGATTGCACTCCTACAGTTAAACAAGACAGAAGAAGCCGTCAAGGCATTCGACAAGGCTATCAAACTTAATCCGAAGAATGTAATGTCCTGGAAGAGAAAAGGTGATGCACTTCTTGAGTTAAACAAGACAGAAGAAGCCGTCAAGGCGTTCGACAAGGCTATCAAAATAGACCCCAAAAATGCAGATTCATGGAACACAAAAGGACTTGCACTCCTTCATTTAAATAAAGTAAAAGAAGCAATTAAGGTTTTTGATAAAGCCATCAAAATCGATCCGACGAATGCAATGTTCTGGAAAGGAAAAGGTGATGCACTCCTTGAGTTAAATAAGATAAAAGAAGCCTTCAAAGCATTCGATGAAGCCATCAAAATCGATCCGACGAATGCAAATAATTGGAAAGGAAAAGGAGTAGCGCTCATTAAGTTAAATAAAGCAAAAGAAGCTGTTAAGGCATTCGATAAAGCCATTAAAATAGATCCTAACGATGTATATACTTGGAGCGAAAAAGGACTTGCATTTATTCTTTTAAATAAAGTAAAAGAAGCCGTCAAAGCGTTTGATGAAGCCATTAAAATTAATCCGGCTAATTCATATACCTGGAACGCAAAAGGACTTGCACTCCTTCTTTTAAATAAAATAGAAGAAGCCGTAAAGGTGTTTGATGAAGCCATTAAAATAGATCCGACGAATGCAATGTTCTGGAAAGGAAAAGGTGATGCACTCCTTAAGATAAATAAAATAGAAGAAGCCGTAAAGGCATTTGATGAAGCCATTAAAATAGATCCGACGAATGCAATGTTCTGGAAAGGAAAAGGTGATGCACTCCTCAAGTTAAATAAAGCAAAAGAAGCTGTTAAGGCATTCGATAAAGCCATAAAAATTAATCCAAACGATGTATATTCCTGGAACGGAAAAGGACTTTCACTTCTTTGTTTAGACAAAAAGAATGAATCTGTCAAGGTATTCAATGAGAGCATTAAATATTGTCCAAAGGCTGCATCGCTGTGGGGCGGAAAAGGACTTGCACTCCTTGAGTTAAATAAAATAAAAGAAGCCTTAAAGGTATTCGATGAGGCCATCAAACTTGATCCAAACAATGCAACACCATGGAAAGAAAAAAGGAAAAATATTTTGGAGAACCAACAGTATGAAAAAAAGCCAAAAAACATTTGAAGATGCCATAGATCGTTTTTAGAGTGTTTTTCAAAAGATACATCATCTATTTTAAATTACTCAGGACTACTCATTGTAGATACTAGGGACAGACAACTATTTATTTTTTCCCTATTATTTAGGATGGGAAATGGGTCAGGTTCCACAAATTCATATTTCTACGTTTTAGATTTTGTAAACTCGTGAAGCCTAGCTCCGGATCTTCAGTCAAAAATATTATTAATAATATAGATAGAGGATTCACATTAATTAGGAGTAACCAAATTGAAAAAAATTAGTTGTTTTGTGGCATGTGCTTTTGGAAAAGATGATGTGGATGAAATTTATCAGAATGCTGTACTTCCAGTATTAAAATCGATGGAAATCACACCATGCAGAGTTGACCAAATCGAACATAATGATGATATAGATAATAAAATTATCGAACTAATATCAAAATGCGATATTTGTATTGCTGATTTAACATATGCGCGTCCATCTGTATATTATGAAGCAGGTTATTTCACAGGTCTTGGAAAATCTGTGATATTTATTGCCCGAAAAGATCACTTTTCACCCAAAGCAGAAGATGTTTATGGTAATTTTAAGGTACATTTTGACTTGCAAATGAAAAATATAATTCTATGGAGTTCAACGAAGAGAGTTGATACTTTTAAGAGAAAATTATTATTACGGTTAAAGTTGATTTCAAAGCCATTGCAGCAAAGAATTGAAAAAGAGCGCATACAAGAAAAAAGCCGAATAGATTTTTCAAGGTTGTCTCAAAAAGATAAGCAACTAACAATAGAGACACAGCTATTAGGATTCTTAAAAAAAAGTTCTTGGATTGAGAACAAATTAAATCCAGGTTTTCATGATGATATAAAAGTTCTTAATAAATTTTCTTCAAAAAATCTCGACAAGCCTAAAAAATATATGTATTCATTTATTACATTATCTGCTACAAAAGAGTATTTGAAATACAATAGAATAAATCAGAGGCGAATCCATGATTTTGAACTTTTGAAACAAGTTAATCAAAACATATTATTTATAAGTATCCGTAAAATTCCTAAGAGCAGGTTAGAAGATTTGTACCCAGAAGCTATACCTTTGGTGAGCGGTAAAGTATTGGAGTTTTCTACGCAAAGTAGTTTAAAGATAAGATACTTATTCATTTCCGATATCAAATCAATAGAAGAGTTCAATAAAGAGCTTGAAATTATTTGTAGAGAACTAATCTGATAATTTGATTATGTCTGTGTGAAGGCTGTACTATATTGACATTTCGATAACTTTTCTAATTTTTAAGGAAGAAGAATTGATATCAGACTTCAAAACTTCACAAAATCTAAAACATAGAAACGTGAACTCGGCAACTAATACGGGCGGACACCTATTTATTTTATCCTTATTGTTTAGTGTAAACTTTACCTAAAATTTAAGTGTCTTCACATTTAACATAGAATTATACTATAAAGAGTAATAATAAAATATAGGAGTAATTGTTTGCATCAGATTACAAAGAAAAATAATTTTTAAGAATGGTAAAGTATATATTTAGAAAGAAACTTTGGCTATACTTAATTGAGATGAAAAGAGGGTTAATTGCCTAAACAATTTTATAAAGGAGAAATATTACATGAATGATACGGTAATTCGAGTCATAGATTTTCGTAAGGTTTACGGTGATTTCGTTGCCGTGGATGGTATCAGTTTTGAAGTGCACCGAGGTGAAATATTTGGTCTTTTAGGGCCTAATGGAGCGGGGAAAACGAGTACGCTGGAGAGTTTGGAAGGACTACGTGTTCCTGATGGCGGTTCTTTGCGAATTATGGATGTTGATCCTGCTTACCAGTCTAGAAAACTGCATAACCTGATTGGTGTACAATTACAGACTTCAGGTTTGCCGGATAGCATTACTCTTGATGAAGCGATGAAGTTTTTCTGTTCTTATCATGCTGTGCTGCCACGCTATGATTTACTGGACCGTTTTGGTCTTAAGGAGAAAAGGAGAGAACAGTATTATCAGCTATCTGCCGGCCAACAGCGACGTCTGGGGCTTGCTCTGGCAGTTGCCCACAAACCTCCTGTAGTATTTTTGGATGAACCTACTGCCGGCCTTGATGTTGCCTCACGTATCGAATTACATAATCTAATGCGTGAGCTGCAATCTTCCGGAACTACGATCATCCTCGCTACGCATGATATGGCAGAAGCGAACGAAATGGCAAACCGACTGGCAATTTTACTGCGCGGTAAAATTGCGACTACCGGTACCCCGCTTGAGCTAACCGCTACCGGAGCGGGTTTTACCAAGATCTCTGTTCGTACAAAAGGTGATAGCCTTTCTGACCCTGAACTCAAATTTCAGGCAGTGAGTAAGCGTATATCCAAAGAAGAGTATGTTATTTACTATAGCACTGATATCGGGCCTACTGTTTCAGCTATTATAACCCATATAAAAACCCGGGAAGACTTGCTGGTCGATTTGCGTGTAGAACGGCCTTCTCTGGAAGATCGCTTTTTGGAAATTACAACCACGGGAGATATCCAATGAACGCTTTTATTAATCACTTTTTGTTCGAGTTTCGTACCGGGATTCGAAATAGGACCTTGCTGTTAATGAACTATCTTTTCCCCCTGGGCTTTTATGCAATGATGGGTCTGATTATGGCTGGTATCAATCCCCTTTTTCGAGAGACAATGATCCCTGCCATGTCTATTTTTGCTGTCCTTGCTGCGACAATACTAGGATTGCCCGACCCATTAGTAACGGCCCGTGAGGCTGGTATTTTTCGCAACTATAAGATTAATGGTGTGCCGGCTTTATCGATTCTGGTCATTCCGGCAATAACCACTATCATACATTCTTCAATAGTGACTATGATCATTGTCGCTACAGCTCCCTTGTTCTTTAATGCACCGTTGCCTGTCAATTGGCTTTATTTTATCGTGACATTCAAGCTGACTGCTTTTGCCTGTGCCGGATTAAGTGTGCTGATTGGAGTGATTTCCTCCAGTTCGCGTATGACAGTGTTGTGGTCGCAGTTGGTTTTTATCCCTTCGATGATTTTGGGTGGAATGATGCTGCCCTTCGGCATGTTACCAGGATCAATAAGTAAAATCGCTCTTTTATTACCGGCTACCCATGCTATGAACGCTTTTCGAGGACTGGCTCAAAATCTAACTGCCGATTTTAATCCAATAGGGTCACTTATTATCCTGTTGGCGAGCGGAGTGTTGGCATTTGGATTGGCAATCTATCTATTTAACTGGGATAGACGCAATGCAGCTCAGCCCGGACATCCTCTCATGGCATTATTGATTTTACTGCCGTATGTCATTGGAATATTTATCTTATCATAACCCAGAAAAAGAAAAGAAGATAAATAATTTTATTTGCATAACCAAATCTTTTTCTTATTTTTTCTCAAAATATTTTTTTACTTTTGCTACAATTTGCGGTTCAGTTAATTTATCGGTTGTCTCGATATCGGAGATCTTGTCTAAAAACATATTATTTTTTTCTATCTTTTTCTTTAACTCAAATTTTGCTTCACCCGGACCAAAAATATAAATTTGTTTTGCTTCTTTAAGCAAATCAATAATATGTTGAAAATAGATATTAAGATGTTTACTATAACGAAAATCTCTTTTGCTTTCTGAAGTAGCACTTTGTATGTCCCAGGGTGTATTAGATCGGGAACCACCTTTTAGTCGAAATCGTCCTTCGATATCTGATTCTAGATGGATAACCTCGTGGCTTTCACCCATTAAGCTGACAATTACCGCTTTTTCATGATCGACCCACAAACCAAATAATTTTTCCATTTTTTATTCCTCCTGATATTAATTTAAAGAATTTATTATATGGTTATTTCCCAAAAAGCCAAAAAATATTTTCAACGGCTTATATCTTGTATCGCGTATTGCGTAGGAAATAAGAGTTGTTATAATTATGTTGTAGGGGCACAATGAATTGTGCCCTCGCCATATTATTACCTAATTTCTCCTGTGGGCACGATGCATCGTGCCCCTACATTACCATTTTGTTTACTTTTTGGGTTACAATCATTATATTATGAGCTAAAGAAATACTCTAAAATAAAATGTTTCAGGGAAGGTTGTTGATTCTCTGCAATTAAGTAACTAATTTGATATAATTATACCACTAAAAGAGGTACTTAATTATAAAATTTGATAAACAAATGATAGTTAAAAGATGGAGGCTTACTCTGGAAGGTCTTTTTCTTTAATTAAAATATGAGATGATTATTACCTTTATCATTATACAAAGAAAAGGTCGAAAAATTTTTAATTCAGTAAATGAACTTGTGAGGCCTGACCCCGAATCTTCCTACAAAAAAGAAGGATTTTTTACAACTTTGTCGAAAATATAATTATGATTGTGACCACCAGTTCAATAATGAAGTGCAACGCTTGAGGTAGCAGAAAGGAATATGCTACCATCAAGGACATGAAAAAATACAATCAGGATAGTCAAATTATTTTCTTTATACCAGAATAAGAATATATGGGAAGACAGCATAATAGTGTTAAGGTAATTTATTAACACAACTTGAAATTAGTACACATGAATTATACCCAAACATTGAATTGAATATAATAGAGGATAAATAAATGAAAAGAACAATATGCTTATTATTAATTTTAATCTTTACCCTGCAGATATTTAGTATCACCTTGTTTTCATCTCCCGTGAATGTAGGGGAATATCTTAACGGTAAATTCCCTGCTATCTTTAGTTTCTATCTTGCTTCCCTGGAAGATCTTGACACATATGAGACAGAATTTATCGACTTATTGGAAAAATTACCGACAAATGAACAGAGGACTTATGCCAGAGAAGTTTATAAAAATGGCTTTTCTATAGAGCTTTTAGATGAATTAAAACAATGGCAGAAAACAGAGGAAGCACCATCATGGCAGAGAAAAGAGGAAGCACCATCTTTGAAGGTAGCCTATCCCTCGCGATCAGGGCAGAGGATAGGGGGCAGCCCTCTTTTTGTCTTTGGTACAACTGATCCTTCACCCGCAGTAAAAGTTACCGTCAATGATGAGGAAGTGAAAAAGTTCGATTTCAGGACCGGTAATTTTCTTACCCTGGTAGAGGTGCCAAAAGAGGAAGAGTTTCCGATTGTTGTTGCTGCCAGCAGGGGCGGAGAACGAACAGTAATCGAAAGAACGGTAATCTACCCGCGTTTGTGGGAGGAGTTACCGAAAAATCCGATGGCCATTCATTCTACTCATGTGCAACCCAAACAGGATCAGGTGCTCAGAGAAGGTGATAAGTTGAAAGTTATCATTCAGGGTAGCCCGGAAGCCGAGGCGGTGTTCCGGATTGGTGACAGTTCAAATGAAGTTTCCATGGAGGAAGTGAACGATTTGCCCTTTCCCCTGGAGGGTCAAGGGATCTATATGGGAAGTTATACAGTTCAAGCCGAAGATGTTCCATTTTTGAGAGAAACATCACCTCAGATCATCACAGTTACTCTAAGGAGGGAAGATAAGGAGGTCAGCCGAGAATTGCCGGGTAAGGTTCGTTTTGCTTCCGGTCTTCCCTCACGTATCGTTGAAGTTACAGGCAATCGAACCAGGATATATCAGGTTAAAGAAAATTCCTTTATTCTCCACAGCTCTACCCTGGGCGGGGATGGTCTGCCCACCCAGATGGTTGGTTATTATATTCTCCCGGGAACCCGATTGGAAGTCATCGGGGTTGCTGGAAACTATTTGCGTGTAAACCTGGGTGTAAAAAATTATCTGATTTACCAGGGCGATGTCAAAGAAATGGGGAATGTAATTAATAAACCTTTTACCGGACTTTCCAAAATAGGACTGAATGAAACCAAGAATGAGGTTGAGATCCGCTTTAATACTCGGGAATGTATTCCCTTTTTTATAGAAGATGAGTCTCAACAGCTCAGATTGATTTTGTATGGTGTTAAAAAAAGTGAGAATATTATACAAGAAGGGGAAGCGCCTTCTGTACAAAAAATTGAAATTGAGTCTCCTGTTCAAGAAGAATCCGATGCAGCAGCAATAACCATTGGAATGATTCAACCGCTGGCCGGATTTGATTACCGTTGGGAGGGGACGGAATTGGTAGTTAGTGTACGTAAACTGCCCCAGATTTCAGAAGATAATCCCCTACGAGGGCGAATTATAGTAATTGATCCGGGACACGGAGGTGAATCTTCGGGCGCTATCGGTCCCGGGGATATTCATGAAAAAGATGTAGTGTTGGAAATCGGTAAGTTTCTCCAGAGTATGCTTAAAGATAGAGGTGCAGAGGTAATCATGACCCGTACCGAGGATGTAAATGTGGATCTCTATGAACGTATAGATAGTGCGCTTGAGCATAATGCTGATCTTTTCATCAGTATTCATGCCAATGCACATGCTGAGGGAGCAGATGCCATTAATTATCATGGTCATATGACACTTTATAACTATGCTTACAATCAGAAACTGGCCGAAATTATACTGGATAACCTAGTGGAAAGGATAGGACTTCCCCGAACAAGAGTTTGGAAAAGAAGTGACCTTGTCGTATTAAGACGTCCACAGGTCCCAAGTGTTCTGGTTGAGGCAGCTTTTATGATGCATCCGGATGATAATTGGTATCTCCTTCAACCCAAGTATCAGAGAGAATTTGCCGGAGTGATCATGAATGGTATTATCGATTATTTCCTTAGCTTGTAAATTAGAATAAAATTAATGGGGTCTAAAATTATAAATAACACCTAACAATAGAATCATCTGAATCAATTAGGATAGTCAAAAACTTTTCTTTCTGCCAGAATAAGAACATATAAATAATACACTAATAAAACTAATAGAAAACTAATAGGGACACCTATTGGAAAGTAAGTTCAAAGATTTGAAAAGACAAAAAAATCCCGCTAACATTATACAAAGAAAAGGTCGAAAAAATTCTTAATTCAGTATATAATATTAAGCATAAAGAAGTTAAAAATACTATAACCGAACCAGATTCCTCTATAGCACCAATATGGAAAGATAACTGACCTGGATTCGGAAATAAACAAGATAAACGAAAGTTCAAAAGAGAAAGGAGATGTCTAACATGAATAGCTTAGGTTGGATAATAACGGCGATTGTATGTATCTATACTGCTGTATGCTTTGGTAAGATAGCAGCCAAGCACGGTAAGAACCCGATTCTTTTTGGGATACTATCTATCATTTCGCCGATAAACCTGATTATTTTAGGTTACTGGGCATTCTCAGGTTTTGAGAGCCAGAAAAAGGCGTGAGTGTTCGCAAGGGCGGAGAAATGGTTTCAGAATTCACAACTTCACATTTTCTTCTTCTGTTTTCGCTTTAGATTTTGTGAAGCTATGAAGCCGTATTTCAAATATTCAAACCCAATGTAAGGAGATTAGAATTGTTAATTATATCGAATAAAATAAAAAAGGTCTATCCAAAAGCATTATTAGGTATTTTAACAATGAAAAATATTTGCAATCCCGATCAAAATGAAGAACTTAACCAATGTAAACTCAAACTGGAAAATAACTTAAGGGAAAAATTTGCCAAGTTAAGTAGAACTGATTTAAAGAATATGGAACCGCTTAAAACTTATCAGAATTATTACAAAAAATTTAAGAAAACCTACCATGTATTATTTCAATTGGAGTCAATTGTTATTAAGAATAAATCAATACCTAGAGTTGCTTCATTGGTTGAGGCAATGTTTATGGCTGAATTAAAGAATCTTTTATTGACTGCAGGGCATGATTTAGATGCAATAGATATTCCTATTAAACTTGATGTGGCAAGCGGGGTGGAAAAATACATCTTGCTAAATGGTCAGGAAAAAGAATTGCTTTTTGGGGATATGATGATATCTGACTCCCAAGGAATTATCTCCAGTATATTATATGGACCGGACAAACGTACACAGATAAAACCTAATACTCGAAACGTCTTATTCGTTGTATATGCGCCACCGGGGATAGAAAAGTCTAAAGTATTTCAACATCTTCAAGATATTCAATACTATGTACATATTATTGTGCCGAATAGTGAAGTCGAATTACAAGAAGTGTATGATTGCAAGGACTGATTATCAAATTTACCAAATTCGGTTAACCTACAAAAAAGATACATGATAAAGAACGTCAGAGCGTGTAAAAATTAATAATAATATTTTTTCATATAAACACAAACCTTATTTTCATTCACATCACTTCTGCGAAGACATGTAAAGCATGAGAGTTGTTCTCTGAATAGTAATCAGATCACCTTATCGTACGGCATTTTCTATATTCCTTATATATGGGAGATTTTTAAGCTTATTATGGATTTAAAAAATTATTTTAAGAATGGCAAAGTATATGTCTGGAAAGAAACTTTTGTAATAATTAAAGCAAGGAAAAGATAATGGGGTCAGGCTTCACAGCTTCACAAAATAATAAAATAGGAAAAATAGTCGATAATATTTTATATAACTAAATAGAAGTTAAATCTTTTGCGTATTCATAGCTAATAATTTCTTTATTTTTTGGTTTTGTCCAGGCTTCTTCTTTATGGGAACATTGGGTTATTTCTTCAGAGGTAAGGTTTTTGAAAGTATTTAGTACTTTTTCCATACTATCTATTTCTTCTTGAGAAAAAATAGCCATGGCCGGTTTTTCAAGAGGTTTTATAAATTCGTATTCTTCAACATTATCTTTAGAAGTTTTAACATATTCAATTTGATAGGTTATATATTTTTCAAATAATTCTCCAAGCAAGAGTTCATATTTTATAGGAGTAGGTCCGTAATAATTTTTAATGTATTTTAATCCGGTAATAGATAAAGTATTGTTACGAAAATTAACGAAGTCTGAATAGAAAAGCAATTTCATTAATTTTGTTTTAAATAATCTTTTTATATCGACAGCAAAAAATAAAATCATATTAACAAATTTTTCGTAATTAAATTGAGAATAGCCACAATATTCGTCTAAAACTTCATTAAAATATTTTTTTGTGATATTTTCTTCTAATGTTTTATCAATATCATCTTTCATTAATTTTTGTAGATTTTCCTTTATATTTATGTAATCTTTTCTATTTATTTTGTCTTTATTATTTTCCAATAATGTTTTCATATTATCAGGATTTTCTAATAGAACTAATGCATCATTATGAGACCGGTCTTGCAAAGCTCCAGTTTCATATCTATGGATAGTTACCTCTCCCCAACCTAATATTCGAGAGAAAGCTCTTTGACTTACCCCATATTTTTCCCTTGTTTCTTTGATTCTATTGGGCGTTAATAAAGAGTGTTTATTTCTATATTGATTATAAATATTTTCTAAGTTTCTATCTTCTAATTTTTCATCAAAAATTTCTTCATTATTTTTGAGATTGATTCGGACCTCTTCTAATATTTCTATAGGTTCATTTTTTATACGATAGGTGGCTTTACGTTTTATTATTTTCGAATTGTGGGAATTATTATCGGTTACCATGATATTTACCTCCTCGCGGGTAAAGTTATTTTAAATAAAAATTTCATCTTAAAGGGAATTTCATTTGATATTCTGCAATATGAAAAGACATACAGACAGCTTCTTCATACTTATTAGTTTTTCTTATTTTTAATTTGATGCATATTAATTTATTTTGTATATTTTTTCCAAATATCCAAAAAGATTCGTCTTTATAATTAATTTTATCTTTGTCTAATAGGGGACCTTCTGAATATTCTTTTGGGGTTAGGCTTAAAATATCTTCTTTTATATGTTCAGGCTTATAACCTAGATCTAATAGTGTTTCAAAATTTTTCTCTCGATTCCCGAGAAATATATAATTTCCTTTTGCTATTAAATTTTTTATTTTGATTAAAACATTTTTTACTATTTCTATTTGTAGTTGGATGCTGAATTCCCCTAAATAATATTGTTATCATATGATAACAATATTATAACATAAAATTATTATTATGCAATATAAAAATAGAATTATTTACGGTAGAGAATTACATAGGGGGATGGTTATTTACTTTAAAACGGTATTTCTTATCTTTCTAATCCATTCTAATTCTTCTTCTCGGGATAATCTCTTTGTTTCTTCTTTTTCTTTCTTT
>Ga0268284_1001050_pt1 | contig 15549 bp, 14 predicted proteins | sample saktaG_14_FD_190137 | JGI IMG/M metagenome (GOLD analysis project Ga0268284, IMG submission 190137) | Saline water microbial communities from Sakinaw Lake, British Columbia, Canada - sak_2013_06_06_40m | ecosystem: Environmental > Aquatic > Non-marine Saline and Alkaline > Saline ...
AGGAACATCGCGCAGAACAGAATCGCCCAGACCCCCCCGAAGACAAAGCGCGAACCGAGGTCGCCAGAATCGCGGTGTTGCCATCGCAGGTTGCGGCTTTCGTGGCGCTCACGGTCATCGCGCGGATCGCTCATTGGCGGGCCATTCAAGATGAATCCGCCAGTTTGTCAACGGCATCCGCAGATTCTCCGCGTCCGGACACGGCGGATTTTTGCACGGGGTTCCGGCGTGCGACGCCACAGGCCTTGCGCCCATGGATCGCAAGGGGTTTGCGAACGACACCCTGCGTGATCCAACCTTTCCCGTCCAAGGGGACCCGTCTTCGCTGCGCTATGACGGGGAACCAAGCCCCTTGGCGCGGGTATTTTGCCCGTGCAAAAATCCGCCGTGGCGTCCGGATGAATCACTCCACTCTTGCCAGAGCTGATGCGGGCGACCGGGGGGGGCGGATTCCAAAGTACGTAGTCACTCCTTCAGGAGGACTCTTCAACCCGAAACCGTCTTAAACCTGCCTTAAGTTAGCGCCATTCGGGACGGCGCTTACTTGGCGAGGGATGCCTCGTATTTGCCGCGCCAAAAGACCGTGATGAAACCGAAGCTCAGTCCCAGCGCGCAGTAGATCAGTTCAGTCTGCGCGGCATAGAGGAACTGGGTGGTCTGGCAACCGGTCGCATTGGCGGCGGTCAGGGCGCTGGCGAGTTGGGCATGGCCGAGCGAGGCGAAGAACGCACCCGAACCAATGAACAGCGCGGGCACCATGTTCTTGAGGTTTTCCGACATGATCGCGGGGATCACCACGATGAAGACGGCGAGCGCCATGCCCAGATTCATGCCGCCGAGAGTCGGCAGGTCTTTGATGCCGGGCATGCCCATCAGCTTGATGATCGCGATGGAAGCGAGGATGCCGGTCAGATAACCGATCCATGCCTTCAAGCCGTTGAGCGGCGTACAGCCGACGACGAAATAGACGGCCCATGCCTGGAACGCGATCCACATCATGTCCATGCCGTGGGTGGCCTTGGGCAAAACCCCGTTGATGAGGACGAGAATCGCGGCCTGAAGAGCCAACCCGCATGATACCACAAATAGTTGTTTATGAGTCAGAGCCATCTTGATGATCCAGTTATTCTTTGGTTTTCTAACGCGTCACCGACACCGGTTGTCCATGCTTCCACGCTTTGAGTGGGCGCGTTCTAGAGGCATTGGGCCGGGGATGCAAAGGTAAAATACGGGAAAAATCACGCTGGCTCCCGCGTTCAAACTGGAGACGCGCCAAGCGCCGAATACCTCACGCAGCACGCTGCTACGGTCCACCGCCATTCTCATCAACCGCGCATCCACGCAGGCGCAGGGCGGCCACGATGCTGACGCCGGGCCTTGGCGCGAGCTTGGCCCGCTGCGTTTTCCATTAGAACCGACGTCCCACCATCACGCCATAGGTCTTGTCACCCTTTTGGGTATTCACCTTGGGGGTGATGTACCACTTGTTGGTGGCATAAGAACCGACGGCCGCACCGGCGGTCCCGACCGCCACGTCAAGCCAGGAAAGTTGCCCGCCTTTGGAGCGGTCGATACATTCCCCTAAAAAGGCTCCGGAGGCGCTGACCATGAAACCCAACAACGCGGGTCTTTTGACCTTGGGGCAGTATTTGTCCACCACGATGGTGGTCACGCTGGCGAATGCCGTATGCCCGGCAAAGTGAGTCAATTCCGCGTTGAAACTGTCGTTAGCCCGGACTGCGGATGCTACCATGAAAATTCCAAGCGGGATCCATGTGATGGCCTTCATGCGGTGTTTTTTCATAGGTTGGGTGGGGATTGATGATCGATGATCCGAGCAATGGTTGCAGGCTGAGCATGCCCACCATGCCATGGTTGTCAAGCATGATAATCCTGCGGCCCGGACGGAATCCGGTTTCTCATTCGCCCCACCGCCGCAGGTTTACCCATGAGGTCATTCGCGTCAACTTAAGGTGCGGATGATGGATATTGCTTGTTGGCCCTGGGCTAAACGGAATTTTCACAAGGGTCCGCAAATGCCCGCTGATGTCATAAGGAGTAGGGACGTCTCGTCCCGTATCCAATGGAGGACGAGACGTCCTCCCTCCTTAAGTTGACGCGAATACCCATGATGTGAAGATCCCCCATCCCGATTCACTTCGCAACCGGTCCCGCGGCGGGCTTGCCGGTCAGGACGATCAACGCCGCCCCGGCCATTTCAGCCGCGCCTTCGGTAGTTAGAAAATTTCCGCACCTGCCGGGTTGCCATCGCCGGGAAAAGTTGTATAGCGTCTTTCCAATGGGCCGGAGCACGCCTCAACTTGAATTTCGATGGACCTCATGGCTCCGTGTTTTGAGGGTTCCGGCGCCGCCACAAACGCGTCCCACCAGAGAGGACGGCGGTCTCACGGCTTGGTGCGCGGAAGCCTGCAACAACCTCACCCTGCCCGATCTCGCCCGCAAGGTGCGCGTTTCCTGGAACCCCCGCATGCAGACCACCGCGGGCCGCGCGTGGTGGCCGGACCGGTCCATCGAACTCAATCCGAAGCTCCGGGAATGCGAACCCGCGGAACTCTGGCGCACCCTCAAACACGAACTCGCCCACCTCATCGCCTATGAACGCTGCGGCCGCCGCCACATCGATCCCCACGGCCCCGAGTGGGAAACCGCCTGCACGGAATTGGGAATCCCCGGCGAGCAAGCGTTCCATACGCTGCCCTTCAAACGCCGCCGGATGAAACGCAACCACGCCTACATCTGCCCGAACTGCTTCGCCACCATCCACCGGGTGAAGCCGATCCACCGCACCGTCGCGTGCTACGACTGCTGCCGCAAATTCAACGAAGGCACCTACCACGACCGCTACAGGCTGATCAAAAAAAAGCCCCTGTGAGAACCGGTGCCGACCGGTGCCGGCCCCGCCGCGTTGTCACCAACGCGCCTACGAAACCTCTCCAGATCCGCCCATCTTCCCACAGCCAATTTCCCGGCCCGGACTTTCTTCATGCTGTTGCCACACTTTTAGCGCGCGGACCATGGCGCGGATGTTGGCGGCGGGCATGCCGGGACTCACGCCGCCACCCACGGATAAAACCAACGGATGCCCGGCCGCCTTGCGCAGGACGTCCAGCGTCGCTTGTTCCACCCGTTCCGGGGTGCCGCGCACGCCGATCTCCAGCGGTGAGACATTGCCCATCAGGGTCATGCGGCCGCCGACCCGCGCGCAGGCGGCGGCGATGTCGGTCTGCTTGCCCCAGTTGAGCACGTCAAAACCGGTGTCCGGCAGGCGTTCGAGGCAGGCTTCAATGCCCGCATCATTATGATAGACCTTGACCCAATCGTCAGGGAAGGCAGCGCAGATGCGCTTGAGGAACGGATGGGCGAATTGCTCGTAAGCGTCGGGGCCGATCAGGCCCACGATGTCGTCTAACACCAGGATACCCTCGACGCACGGGCCGATGGCGGCGGCTTGCGCCTTGAGCCAGTCGATGGTGAGCGTGGTGCAGAGGTGGATGAGTTTGAGCACGCGCTCCGGCTCATCGATCATGTCCATCAGCAACTGGGTGACCCCGCGGAAAAACGCGGCGGTGCACAGCGGCCCACGCGCAGCGACTACGGGAATGGTATATCCGGCCTCGAAGACGCGGTGTTTCATCGTCGCATAGCGATGCAGGATCAACGGGCAGAACCCGTCGCTGGTGGGATCGGGCGGGGTGAGTTGCTCGAGGTCATCGAGACGGAATGGCAGGCGTTGCTCGCCGGGCGTTTGGTGTGGCCAGAAGCGGACCCGCACACCCAGCGCGGACGGTTCGGCAGCCATGCCGATCTCCGCCCACCACGAGGGGAAAAACGTCACTTCTGGAAATTCCTCAATCACCCGGCGGTGGGCGTTGAACCAAACCTCCGAATCAAAGTAATACTCGTGGTGCGTGATGCCAAGGTGCGCGGGCATCCACGGGCTGTCCACGATGAGCGCAAGCGGCACGCCCGCGCCGGGATGGCGCTTGGCCGCCGCCTTGAATTGCTGCCACTGGTCCGGTCGCATGAGCGGGGATGATTGTTAGAGCCTCAGCGGCTCAAGCGATAGGCTTGCATGATCGTGTGGCATTTGGTGAGCATGCCGGGCACCTCCCAGTCGGGCAGCTTGCCATCTGCCAGATACTTCAAGTACTTTGCCGTCACCTGCGCGAAGTGGGCCTCGTGGCCGATCCTGAATGGCTCGGGGATGACAACTTCCCATGCCTTGTCAGCCCGCTTGAGCGCCAACCCCGGATAGACAGCCTGCAATTTTGCGAGACCGTCATGCAGGGATTTCTCAAAGTCGGCGGCGCTTGCGGCGCTGTTGTTTTCGACGTAGAGGACGGGCTTGTAGTTCTGCTCCTTGCCTTGGCGGATGATGAGATTGGCGGCGCTGCCGCGCATGATCGAGTCATGCGTGTCGCCCCCGCCCGCGGGGGCCTCGAAGTTCCAGATCACCGACACTTTGGCATGCACGCCGCACAAGGTGTAGGAGAATTCACCATTGCCAAGCACCTCCAGTTCGCCGGCGGCGTTGACGCAGGCTTTGAGCGCAGCGGGAAATTCCTTGAGCATCGTGGCTTTTTCAAACTGCGCGGCGCTCACCTTGGTGGTCCAGCGGCGGGCCGCGAGCACCTTGACATCGGCGGGTTTGAGAATCCGCTCCGGGAATGCCTCCCACTGCACGAGATCCACCAGATGGGTCGTCACATCCACAATCCCCTCGCCCTGCTGGGTGACATCGAAAAACCACGGCGGGCGCTGGAGCGGCTTGCCGGAAACGGTCTTGAAGTAATGGTGGACGCTTTCCTTGGTGATCGCCGGGTGTTCTAACGACCCCTCTTCCAGGGTGCCGAATATCTCCGGCATGCGGGAGAGTTCGCGCTGCAGGATGGTGCTCGTCTCGTAGCGCTCGGTCATGATGTCATAGAGCAACACGCCGCGCTTTTCCGCCTCGGCGAACGCCTGTTCCAGCTTTTCAAAGTCCGCCGGGGTGATCACCATCGGCTTGTCGCTGAGGACGTTGTAGCCGGCCTTCACGCAACTCAGGATGGAGTCCGCCTTGCGCGAGTTGTTGCCGGATAGGATCACCAGGTTGCCCTTCTTCTCGTCCAACATCCGCTGTAGAAAGTCCGGGCCGGCATGAACTTCCTCCTGCCAGTGGGTCGGCTTGTCGGCGCGGGTGTTGTAGCCATCAATGCGCTTGAGATGCTGGTCGAGATCCGGCCCGGCGGGCGCATAGACGTGGACGGTCGGATCCACCTGCGGGTAGTCGGCGGCCTGCACCAAGGCCGCATGGAAGTGCCCGGGATCCAGGGTGATGAGTTTGACGGACGGGGCGGCGCCTACCGCGGGCGGCACCAGCGCCGTGACAATGCCTAACCAACTCGGAATGCGGAACACGGCGGCTATCATGTTAGAGAGTTTTGAATGCGGTGAAGCCGGCCTGTTTGGCGGCGTTGAAGGCACCGAAGGGCGCCCGCTCGGGGCGATTGAGCAGCTGGTTCGCCGCGGGGTCGTCGAAATGCTCGGTGGCCGGATCCCACTTCAAGGGGCGTCCGAGCTTCATGCCGATGGACGCTATCAGGCAGATGCTGCACGTGCGGTGGGCGGCCTCGCCGGTGGTCACCGCCTCCTTGCGCTCGCGCATGGCTTCCAGCCAGTCGAGGTGGTGGTTCCACTCCGGGCTCTTGTGCAGTTGGATCCGGTGTTCTGTTAGATCGGTCTTTTCCAGGGCTGGATCGCTGCTGTTGAACGCCTTGGTGGCCTTCTGGTTGGCGGGCGGATCGCTGGCGGTGGCCGCCGCGCCGCCGCGGCTCACCCAGATCCAGCCGTTTTCGCCTTCGAAGAGCACCCCGTTGGGAAGTTCGTCGGAGATGGTCATGGCCACGCCGTTGGCAAACTGCAACACGACCTGGTACTTGCCGTGCACGTTCCAGAAGCTGGATTTGTCAGGGAAAGTGGCTGTGGCGTCCACGGCGATGGGGCCGGTTTGCTCGGTGCCCATGGCCCACTGGGCGATGTCGACATGATGCGAGCCCCAGCCGGTGATCATGCCGGCGCCGAATTGCTCCAGGCGCAGCCACCCGGGGCGGCCGAACCCTTGTTGCGGATGGCAGCGATCCTCGGTGTAATAGACCTGCGGGGTGGAGCCGAGCCACGAGTTGTAATCAAAGGTGGCGGGCACCGGCATCTCCTTGGCCTTGCCGCCGGCCGGATCGATAGGCAGGCCGATCTTGATCGTGTGGAGTTTGCCGATGGCACCGTTGCGCACGAGTTGGCAGGCGCGCACGAATTGCGCGGTGGAGCGCTGCTGGGAACCGATCTGAAACACCGACTTCTTCGCCTTCAACACATCGCTGACCAGGCGGCCTTCGCCAATTGTCAGACTCAAGGGCTTTTGCACATAGACATCCTTGCCCGCCAGCGCCGCCTCCACCACCAACTGCGCGTGCCAATGGTCCGGGGTGCTGATCATCACCGCATCCACCTCCTTGCTGGCCAGGATTTCCCGGTAATCCTGGTGCACCTTGACGTCCACCGATTGCTTGAGGGACTTGGCATAACTCACTTCGATATGCTTCTTAGCCAGGCCCGCGCGCTTCGAATCGTAATCCGCCACCGCGATGATGCGCGCCAACTCCGTCTGCCTGAGCACACCCGGCATGTCCATTTCAAAGCCGATTCGGCCGCAGCCGATCTGGGCGATCTGGATCAGCTTGCCCGGGGCCGCCGCGCCTAACACGCGCGCCGGGATGATGGCGGGAAAACCGATGGCCGCGGCCGTGCCGCCAGCGAGCCTGAGGAAACTCCGGCGATTGGTAGTTGTGTCTGTGTTCATAATCATCTGTTAGGTTTGCGCTTTTTGCCTTGATCGCCCGGAGGATGCCGCCGTGGAGACGCTGAAGAACAGGGCAAGACTGGCCGTGATGAGCAGGATTTTCTTGGGCATGGCGTTGGTTTCACCTCCAATATGGGCAAACGGCGCGCATGTCTAGCACCGACCCAGCGGAGATCGTCCGCGACCTGGCACAAGATCCTTGGCGACTCAAATCACCGCACGCGGGAGCGCCTTGGACCGCAACGCAAGGCAGGGCGCGGATGATGTCCGGCGCGGCGCGGCACCCCCAAAACGAGTGGCTTGCCGGCACCCGCCAAGCCGGATTTCTGGCCAATTCGCCGAAAATCCGCGGATTTGCGACTTTGGGCTTGCAAGCTCCCGCGTATCCCTTAACACCTGCGTCCCGAATTATGGCTAAGAAAAGTTGGATCGCCCGCAACGAGCGCAAAAAACAAACCGTTGAAAAATTTGCCGAACTTCGCCTCAAGCTCAAGGCGCAGAAGGATTACGTCGCCATTTCCATGCTGCCGCGCGACGCGAGTCCGACCCGCTTGGTCAACCGCTGTGAGATCACCGGACGCCGTCGCGCCTTCCTGCGTCGCTTCCGACTTTCCCGGATCACCTTCCGCGAGCTTGCTTCCGCCGGGATGCTTCCCGGGGTGACCAAGTCGAGCTGGTAAACTGGCACGGTTGCCGTTATTTACGGCGTGGGACGGAAATTGCCCGGTCCACGCCTTGCTCATGCCTATTTACGAATACGTTTCCGCAGCCCCGGAGGATCCCGGGCACTCGTGCCGTGTCTGCGCCCGGGGATTCGAGCTCAGACGCCCGGTGGACCGCACCCCGCTGACGCTCTGCCCGCTGTGCAAACATCCGGTCAAGAAGGTGATTTCACGCATCACCACGCCCACGATCACCAAGCCGCTCTCAGTCAGCGACGCCAAAAAGGCAGGTTTCACCATCCTCGAGCGGCGCGACCAAGGCGTTTACGAAAAACTCTAACGCCGTGACCGTTGACCTCGCCAACTCTGTGCTCGCTGTCGTCGAAGATCCTGCGTTCCCGTCCCTCGGGCAATCCATCCTCTACATCGTCGGGATCGTTTTTTTCCTCTTGCTCAACGGGTTTTTCGTCGCCTCCGAATTTGCGATCGTCAAGGTCCGCCCCAGCCAGATTGAAGCCCAAGCCAAGGAAAATGGCAACGATCCCAGGCTGGCATTGCATGTGGTCAACCACCTCGACGGCTATCTATCGGCCAACCAGCTCGGCATCACCATCTCCTCGCTGGCCCTCGGATTCCTCGGCGAGCCGTTTGTCAAAGCCCTGGTTTACCCGCTGCTGGCCTATACCGGCATGCCGGATAAGGGCATCTACTGGACCTCGCTGATCCTCGCCTACTCGTCGTTCACGTTCCTCCATGTGGTCATCGGCGAGTTGGTGCCCAAGTCGCTCGCCATCCGCAAGTCGCTGGTCATCACCATGGCTTTGGTCGGTCCGCTCCATTTGTTTTTCAAGTGCTTCCAATGGGTGATCGTGTTATTCAATGGCACCGCCAACTGGTTGCTCAAAAACCTGTTCCGCATCGAACCTGTGAGTGATAGCGAGCACAGCCACTCGGCAGAGGAGCTCGCGCTGCTCTTCACCCAAAGCGGACAATCCCAGGAAGTCACCGAAACCGAGCGCGAGATCCTCATCAACGCCCTTGGTCTCAACGAACTCTGGGTGCGCGACGTGATGACTCCGCGCAACAAGGTGATCATCCTGGATGCCGACGAACCCTTCGAGCAAACCCTTGAGATCGCGCTGCGCAGCATGCACACCCGCTTCCCGCTGGTCAAAGGCCACCTCGACAACGCCATCGGCCTGATCCACATCAAGGACCTCTTCAAACTCATCAACGATCCCGATCCGGATCTGATGCGCATCAAACGTGAGCTCAAAATCGTGCCCGATACCATGCCGCTCGACATGCTGCTCAAGTTCTTCCTGCGTGAGCACGCGCATCTCGCCATGGCCGTCGATGAATTCGGCACGCCGGTCGGGGTTGTCTTCCTGGACAACATCATGGAGGAACTCGTGGGCGACATCCAGGACGAGTTCGATAACGAAGGCTCACCCTTCACCCGCCTCAATGAAGACGAGTTTGTGGTCGAAGGAACCATGACCCTCAACGACCTCGGCGGCTACGTCACGGAGTTGGAACTCGATAGCGGCGAGGTCACCACCGTCGGCGGTTATGTCACGCAGCAACTCGGACGCTTCCCGGAAGTCGGCGAAACCCTCGAAGTCCTCGGTTACCAAGCCCGCGTCACCAGCACCGACGGCCGCAGCGTCGGCCAGGTCCACTTCCGCAGGCTGTCCCCGCCACAGGTCAATGGCGAGGACCAGGGCGCGGGTATCTAACTGGATCTCACACCAGCTGGGTCTCGACCAGGAAGCGATAGGTGCCGCCCCGTTCGATCAACTCATCGTGGGTCCCGCTCTCGACGATCTGGCCGCGACTGAACACCAGGATGCGGTCGGCATGGCGCACGGTGGACAGGCGGTGGGCAATGACCAGGCTGGTGCGTCCGCGCATCAGGCGCTCGAGCGCCTCGTTGACCAGGCGCTCGCTCTCGGAATCCAGCGCGGAGGTGGCCTCGTCGAGCAACAGGATGCGCGGATCCGCCAGAATGGCGCGGGCGATGGCGATGCGCTGGCGCTGGCCGCCGGAAAGTTTGGTGCCGCGCGGTCCGACGAGGGTGTCAAAGCCCTCGGGCAGGGCGCTGATGAAATCGTGGGCGTTGGCTTGCCGTGAGGCGTCCTGGATTTCCTCGAGGGATGCGCCGGGTTTGCCGTATTCGATATTCTCGCGGATGCTGCCACCGAAGAGCAGGACTTCCTGCGGCACAATGGCGATTTGCGCGCGCACGGTCGCCAGTGCCAGCGACGAAGCCGGCCGGCCGTCAAACAGAATCCGCCCGTCAGGCAGCTCGTTGAACCCGAGGATCAGCGAAAACGTCGTCGATTTCCCCGCCCCGGACGGCCCGACGAGCGCCACCCGTTGGCCCGGCTCGACGCTGAAGTTCAGGTCTTCTAACACCCGCACATCCGGCCGCGACGGGTAGTGGAAGGAAACGTGATCGAAGGCGATGGCGCCGCCGAGTTTGGCCGTGGCATCGCCGTCGGTGCGCTCGGGCGGGCTGTCTAGCAACTCGCGCAGGCGTTCGGTGGCGCCGGCGGTCTGTTGGATTTGCGAGATGATCTCAGGGAACGAGCCGAGCGAGGCGCCGACGAAGATCGAGAACAGAATGAACGAGGCGAAGTTGGTTTGATCGATCTGGCCGGTGGCGAGCATCTTGGCGCCATACCAGACCACAAAGGTGATGGTGCCGAAGAGCGCGAAGATGATGAACGCAAGAAACGCGGCCCGGGTTTTCGCCCCGCGCTTGGTCACCTCGAGAAAGCTTTCCAGCGAGCGGGCATAGCGGGCGCTTTCGAAGGGTTCGTTAGTAAAAGACTTCACATCGGCGATGCCTTGCACGGTCTCTTCAATGACCGTGCCCGCCTCGGCCAGCGCATCCTGCGCGGACTTCGAATAACCGCGCACTTTCCTGCCGAAAACCGCAATCGCAAACACCACCACCGGCACGCTGCCGAGCATGATCAGGGAGAGTTTCCACGAAGCCACGAAAATGAAGATCAGGCCGCCTATCAGGACGACGCTCTGGCGCACCGCCTGGGGCACGGTGGTGAGCAGCGTTTCACGCACCACCCCGAGATCCGCGGCCACGCGGTTGCTCAGCGCCCCCGCCCGTTGCTCGTGGAAAAACGCCATCGGCAAGCGCACCAGGTGCGCGAAGAGATCCCGCCGCAGGCGGTTGAGCGCCGCCTCCCCGGAACGGATGAACCCCTGCACCCGGAAAAACGCCACAAACGCCTGCAACGCCAAGACTCCGGCAAGCTGCATCATCACTTGGTTCGAGCGTTGCAAAATCAGCTGCGGATCGATATGCCGGTGCAGCGCGTCGGTGGGATTGCCGACCAATTCCTTGAGAAAATACGGAAACCCGAGCGATAGAATCGCGGTGAAAAACAGGGCCGCCAGCGACGGGAAAAACACCGCCTTTTCCGCCATCAAATATCCGAGAATCCACCGCTGGGCGGAGATCGATCTTTTTATTTTCGGTTCGGACATGGGGAAAGGGAAACGATGGACACCCCGGCGTCAATGCCTCATGGATTGAATCGTCATATTTGACTCCGCCAGAAATCCAAGCGCTCCTTGATGCGCTTTTCCAGCCCCTGGTCCCCAGGCTGATAGTAAACCCGCCCTTCCGGCAGATAGGCCTGCGCCACGTAGGCACCCTCGAAGTCGTGCGCATACAAGTAGCGCATCGTCGCTTCGGATTCGCCGGAAGCCGCGGCGAGTTTCTTGCGCGTTGCGGTGCGCAGGTGCGGCGGCACGGCGAGTGTCCGGCCCTGTTCCACGTCCTCCATCGCCCGCCCGAGCGCGGCGTAGGCGGTGTTGGATTTCGGCGCGGTTGCCAGATAGACGGTGGCGTGGGCCAGGGGAATCCGGCCCTCCGGCAGGCCTACGAATTCCAACGCGTGGTGGGCATCCAAGGCCACCCGCAACGCACCGGAGTCCGCCAGGCCGATGTCTTCCGAGGCCGCGATGACCAAACGGCGCGAAATAAAGCGCGGATCCTCGCCGGCATGCAGCATTTTCGCCAGCCAATACAACGCGGCATCCGGATCGGAGCCGCGGATGGATTTGATGAAGGCCGACGCCGTGTCGTAATGCGCATCGCCATCCGCATCATAGACCACCGCCTTGCGCTGGATCGATTCCTCGGCGATTCCAAGAGTCAAGCGCAGCACGCCGTCCGCTTCCGGAGGGGTCGTCAGGATGGCCAGCTCCAGTGCTGTTAGAGCCTTGCGCACGTCGCCGTCGGATTTCTCCGCGAGGTGACGGAGTGCTGCGGGGTCGGCGGCGGTTTTCAGCGCGCCAAAGCCCCGCCCGGCGTCGCTGAGCGCCCGCTCTAACACCCGGATCACGTCGTCCACCGGCACCGGTTCCAGTTGGAAAATCTGTGACCGCGAGACCAGTGGCGAGTTCACATGGAAATAAGGATTGTGGGTGGTGGCACCGATGAATCTCACCACCCCGCGCTCGATGTGTGGCAGCAGCACATCCTGCTGCGCCTTGTTGAAACGGTGGATCTCGTCGATGAACAGGATGGTCGTTTCCCCGCGCAATTCGCGCCAGGTCCGCGCCTGGTCGATCTTCGCCCGGGTTTCGGCCACGTTCGACTCCACCCCACTGAGCGCTTCAAAGCGCGAACCGGTCGTGCGGGCAATCACGCTGGCCAAGGACGTCTTGCCGGTGCCCGGCGGGCCGTAGAAAATCAACGAGGTGAAGCAGTCCGACTCGATCGCGCGCCGCAACAATTTGCCAGCTGCTAGAATATGTTGCTGGCCCGCCACCTCGTCGAGCGAACGGGGTCTCATCCGCGCCGCCAGAGGCTCGGGCGGGTTCGGCTTATGCGGCAGGGCCGCGGGAGTGGTGAAAAGATCGGACACGACGGACGGCGGCCAGCATCGCCTCACTTCCGGGTCTGCGCCAGCCCATAAAAAGCCCGGCAATTTTCCTCCCGGCGCTCTTTCCCGCCCGTTTTCTCACTCAATTCAATGGTTATGGCCGGTTTAGGGGCCTCTTGGCCGATTACGGGATCTCAATAAACTTCCAACTACCTGATTTTCCAGCAATTTTGATTTCGTCCTGCAGGTGTTTCACTTTAGGGATAGCCAGCGAAACGAGTTAGGCCACATTTGATTCGGTTGATCTCCGGGGGGAAGTCAATCGGTCAAGGCCAGAGCCGCCAAGCTGAGAAAAAGCGCGCGTTGTGAGATCCGGGGGGAATTCCAACGCGCGCTTATTTTTTCTCTCCCTGGCCGGATCCGGGATTCCGCCACATCCCATCCCGGATGGCAGATGGCGATGGGATCGATCCACACCGGGATCAGGACGCCACCCGGTGAGTGCTCAGGCGAGCGGGCCGATGCCGGCGAGATCGTGGTCGTCGCGAGCGGCGGCGAGAAACGACTCATCCATGGTGATGGCTTGTTGCAGGTGGCTGCGGGCACGCTTGGCCTCCCCCAGGGTCCACAGATAACAGGCGAGATTGTAGTGGAAAATGGCCATGTCAAAGAGGGTCTTCGGACCGCGCAGGAGCCAATTGCACGCGGCGAGGGTATCGCCCGTTTCATGCAGGCAAAACGCCGCCCGCAGGAAAAACACCGGTTCGTCGGCCGCCTTCAGGCAGAGCAGACGGGCGGTGTCCGCTGCGGAGTTCCACGCTTGGCTAACCATTTGGGCGGCCAGTTTCAACTCCAACGCCTCGCGTTGGGTCCGGGTCTCCATCGGCAACCTTTCAAGTTCGGTCAATGCCTCGTCGGCAATTCCGAGTTCGAGCCATCCGCTGGCCGCCTGCAACGTTTTCGTCACGCCCATCGCGGGAAACCTACGGTGTCCGGATCAGGATGCAACCCTTCAGCGGTGGAAATTCGTGCCCGCGCGCAAAGCCACCGGGATCCTCGCGCCAGCGAGCCTCACGGCAGATCCCGGCCTTCGAGGATGGCCAGCGAGAACGGATCGCCGGCCGCGGCGAACTCACGCAGATGGGTCATGGCAAGTTCCCGGACCTCCGGCGCGGGATTTTCCAGCGCCGACTGCAACACCTGCCATTCGGAATAGCGCTCGAGCATGGCCGCAGCCTCCTGCGGTGTCGCGCTGGGAAGGCGTTTCTTGTAATCGGCGCGGACCACCGATTCGAGATGCAGGATATCCTGCAAATCCTTGTCGCGGCCGGTGGCGAACTTGCTCTGGATCAGATCGAGCGGATCCGGCAGGAGCGTGCCGTCGGCACGCAACAAGGCTCTCCGGCAAACCGCTTCAAAATCATCGATCTCGAATTCGTTGGGCTTCCGGAACACATCGAGAGGACAATCGAGACCTTGGATCCGAACCATCCCGGTTTCGTGGATCGCATCGACCAAGGTTGCACCGGAAACGGGAGTCCAACCCGGCAGGCGAAGTAGCGTGAGTCCACCGAAGTCCAGACAGTCTCGTTCCAACACGGCCGACCACTCATGGCTGTCTCCCATCGGCTCGAGCCAGATATCGCCATCGTAGGTTGACCGGCTGAATCCATGGGCGATCACGGCCAATCCGCCGAGAACCACGACCCTATGCCGCCGGGTCAACTGTCGGACAAAGTGGTCGGTTGGGGTGTCCATGCTTCAACACGTTCGCTAACCTTGCAGGCGATATACCAATCGTCAGAAATCGAATCCGGATTCTTCAGCCACGGCTCGCTGTTGTCCGTGATCTTGCTCTTCGGTGGCCTGGGGCCGCGGGCGGCGATATACTTCCGCCGCGCCACGCGTGCCGCAAAGTCCTCCTGCAAACGCCGGATCGGCGGGTGATACTCGGTCAGTTTCATGCAATGGACCTTAGCACGAATCCGCAGGATGGAAAGCCTGAAGGACAGCAACCGCGGATCTCAGGTCCCTCGACGTCCCGCCCTACCCTGCGTTGAAACTCGGCTGACCAGGCGGCGGCATGGAGATGCGCTGGCAGAGTGAGGCACGGGCACTGCCGCCGGTTCCTCATTCGCGTCAACTTAAGGAGGGAGGACGTCTCGTCCTCCATTGGACACGGGACGAGACGTCCCTACTCCTTGAATTTTCTCACCGGAACTTCACCCCGAGTTTCTGCGTGAGGACTGCCAGCACTCTTTGATGGGCGGCGTCCACTTCCTCGGCCTTGAGGGTGCGGTCGGCGGCGCGGTAGTGGAAATGATAGGCCACCGACTTGCGGTCGGTTGCGAGTTTCTGGCCGCTGGGATCGGTGAAGACATCGAAGCACTCAAAGGCGATGAGCAACGGCTCGGCACACCTGCCTAACACGGTTTCGATTTCGGCGTTGGGCAATGAAGCGGGCAGTTCCATCGCCGCGTCGCGCGACGAACCGGGGAACTGCGGCAGGTCCTCGACGTGGTCAATGCCCGCGAGCAGCTTGCGCAGCTTTGTTAGATCAAGTTCGGCGACAAAAACCGGCGTGGTGAAATCGAGTTCGCGTTCGCGGGCGGGTTTGAGGCGGGCGAACACGCCGAGGTTTTGCTCGTCGGCTTTCACGTCGCAGCCGAGGGCGAAGCCGTCGCGCTCCCGTGGCGAGAAGCGGATGGTTTTGCCCGGAACCAGCGCGGCGATCAGGCCCTTGAGGTCGTAGAGGTCGGCGGCGCGCTCGGCCTGGTTCCAACCCGCGGGCGCGGTCCCGCCTGATAGAAGGATGGCCAGCGTTTCGCTTTCCTGATCGGTCGCCTTGCCGCCGCCGGCATTGCGGAAGACCCGGCCCACTTCGAAGAGGCGCAGGGATTTCGCCTGCTGGCGCGTATTTCTAGCAGCCGAGGCGACGAGTCCCGGCACCAGGCTCGGGCGCATCACGGCGTGATCCTCGCTGAGCGGAAGTTTCACCCGGATCACATCGCCATCCAGCAGCGGACGCAGCGGCAGGGCGTCAGTGAGTTGGTCGGCGGCGATCAACTTGATGGTCTGGCACTCGTAGAGCCCGAGCGCGGCGAGGCGGCGGCGCAGCACCATGTCCGCGTCATAGGCGGCATCCACCGCGCTGGCGGGCACGAAGGCG
>Ga0268284_1001053_pt1 | contig 15534 bp, 13 predicted proteins | sample saktaG_14_FD_190137 | JGI IMG/M metagenome (GOLD analysis project Ga0268284, IMG submission 190137) | Saline water microbial communities from Sakinaw Lake, British Columbia, Canada - sak_2013_06_06_40m | ecosystem: Environmental > Aquatic > Non-marine Saline and Alkaline > Saline ...
GTTATTGATTATCAAATAATTGGATAGTATAATAAATTCGTATCTCGCATTATTTAAAACCAAAAATGAACAACTAAAAACCTATATTTTAATACTAACGAAGATTCGTGAACGACTAATTTAATTGGTCAAGCGGAGAATTAAAAAATTAATTAAAGGAGGAATTAAGAAAATGTCTAATCAAAATTTGTCTGAGTTTGATATCCAGGAAGCAATAAAGGATGTAACAAATTTAATGGGGATTGCGGCCCGTACAGCACCAAAATCTGCAGGTAACGACTTTGTAGTGGTTAAAGCAATTTATGGAGAAGATGTAATTAAGTTAGCCAAAGAAATAGTCAGTTATGGTGAGGAGACGGGTAAGAAAAACTTCGACCGTGATGGTGCCAATGTTAAAAATTCCCTGGCTGTTTTATTGATAGGAATAAAAGATGCTGCCTCATTAGGCTTGAATTGTGGTGCCTGCGGGTATGACCAGTGTGCGCTTCGAATTTCCCATAAGGGAAGTGAATTTGATGGACCTCAATGTGCTTTTAGAGTTTTAGACATGGGAATTGCTATTGGCTCAGCGGTTAAAACTGCCGGAATGATGAATGTAGATAATCGGATAATGTATCGTGTCGGAGTGGTTGCTAAAAAAATAGGTTTAATAGATGCAGATTTTGTAATGGGCGTTCCCTTATCAGTAACTGGTAAAAGTATTTACTTTGACCGATAAGCCTAATTAAATTGCTGTTTATTTTAAAAGAACGCGAAATTTAGTGACTGCGAAAAAAATGCACAGTATTTTAATAGAAAAATGAGAAAAATTAACATTTTTTACTATATATCTAATGTTCACAAAACTGATATTAAAAAATAATATAAAATATTTTAAATAAAAGAATTCAGAAAGTCTTTGTTTATCGCAATTTTTAGCAAGAATATTTTATAAAAATAATAAAATAATAAATATTTTCAAAGTTGGCACAGTAATTGCTTCTATTATTGGTTAGGAAATAAAAAATAAAAAGGAGGTGAATATAGATGAAAAAGAAACTGGTTATCCTAACCTTGATTGTAGCAATAACCGTGGTGTTTTTGGGTCTTACTCAGTCTATTTATGCTCAAGAAAATAAACCATTGATGAAACAGAAGATGCTACCGTATAAAAGTGGTGAACCTAGAGAAATGATGGATAAAGGAATAAAAGGTAGCCCGGATATGAAGATGGGAGAGTTTATTAAATCTTTAAATCTATCTGAAGAACAGGTAACAGAAATTAAGAGAGTTTTATTAGATTTTCAAAAAAATACCCTTGAACTTAGGAATAGTCTTCAGATAAAAGAACTTGAAGTTAAGGCATTATTGTTACAGCCGCTTACTGAGATGACAAAAATTAAAGCAAAATATGAAGAAATTGCTGGGTTGCAGGTTGAAATCAAGGTTAAAACAATTGAAAGATATTTGGAGATTAAAGGATTGTTAACTCCTGAACAGCAAGAAAAATTACCCTTAGGCATTCCTTCCCAAATATTTTCTTACCAAAAAATGGGCATGGGTACGGGTAGAATGATGAATAGTTTTTGTTGGTAAATTTAGTAAATATTAGAGTAGATTTAAAAAAAAGAGGAAAATTAATTTTCCTCTTGACAACTTATTTTTATAATGAGGAGAAAATATAAAATGATGAAAATGAAATTAGTGAAAATAAATAGAAATATGATTCTTGCCACAGCTTTAGTCTTTCTTCTTTGTTTAAGCTGGGTAGGTAGTGTAAGTGCAGAAGTAGAACAAACTAATTCTTATTTGGCTCTAGAATCTTTTAGTAATAGTATTGCGGATATTGCAGAAAAAAACGGTCCAGCAGTAGTGAATATAGATACAGTAAGAATGTTAGAAACTCAAAATCCTTTTTTCAATGATCCTACATTCGAACGTTTTTTTGGAGACCAATTTAATCAGAATGCCAGAGCAATTCCTCAAAGAGGCACTGGCTCCGGGTTTATTATTAACCAAGAAGGATATATCATTACTAATGAGCATGTAGTCCACAATGCTGATAATATAAAAGTTACTCTTTCTGATGGGAGGGAATTTACCGGAGAAGTAATTGGTTCAGATGTAACTTCAGATATGGCAATTGTAAAGATAAAAGCAGATCATTTACCCATGGTAGCTTTAGGCGATTCAGATACATTAAGGGTAGGAGAAATTGTAGTTGCCATTGGTAACCCTTATGGACTTCAACAAACTGTAACCATGGGTGTAGTTAGTGCTAAGGACCGTTCTATTCCTGCAGGCACAGAAGGACATGTATATAAAGATTTTATTCAAACTGATGCGGCTATAAATCCTGGGAATAGCGGTGGTCCGTTACTCAATACCAAAGGAGAAGTTGTGGGAATCAACACAGCAATTATTCCTTTTGCCCAGGGCATTGGATTTGCTATTCCTATTAATATAGCCAAGAAAAATATAGATGATTTAATTAATTTTGGCAAAGTACTAAGATCATGGTTAGGGGTATATATTCAAGAAGTTACTCCAGAAATTGCCAAACAATTTAATCAAACGGAAGCTAAGGGTGTTTTAGTGGGAGATGTGGTTAAAAATAGCCCAGCAGAAAAAGTCGGGATAAAAACAGGGGATATAATTAAGAAAGTGAATAATGAAGAGGTAAATTCTCCTGAAGAACTTCAAAATAAAATAGGAAATATAGAGATTGGGAAAGAAGCAAATATCGAAATTGTGCGAAATAGTGAAACAATTTCCTTTGTAGTAAAAATAGGTGAGATGCCTACTGTGGAAGTAGAAGGTAGTGAATCTCCAAAAGAAAAGGTATTTTCAGTACAAACTGGATTAAAAGTGGAGTCAGTTACTACGGAAATTGCTAAGGGATCTGGATTACCCTGGGTAAAAGGGTTGGTCATTACTGAAGTAGTCCCGGGAAGTTCGGCGGATGATAAGGGTTTACAGCCAAAGGACATAGTATTAGAGGCAAACCGAACAGAAGTATCTTCTATCGAGGAATGGGAAAAAGTAATCAACAAATTAGAACCAGGAGATACACTACTGTTATTGGTTTTTCGTAATCAACATACTTATTATGTGCCAATAAAGGTAGATAAGATTGACTAAATAAGTTAGAAGGCAGAAGTCATAAGAAAACTGTAATAAGTGATTTGTAGGGGCACGATGCATCGTGCCCCTAATTGTAGAACAAAGAGCATCCCCCCGTTTCCACGAGGGCAGCCACCTGTTAAAAAAATGGATTTCTACGGGAGTTTACCCTCGCGAAAGCGAAATAATGTAGAGATAAGGTTTTGCCGTGGCTTCTTAAATATTTAAAATTTATAAAAAGATGGTTTTTTAAAGTTGAAAAAAGATAAAGATCATAAAATATTTAAATCATTTCCTTTTCGAGAAAGAAATATTATTTTGGCCTTAATTATTATCTTACTTCTTGTTCTTCTACTTGGTTCTTTAACCTATAATGAAGTACAAAGAGAAAGAAATTACTTATGGGAATTAGCTCGCTCTGAGGGATTAAATATTGCCTTTTCTATCCAGGCCGTTGGTCCTCGGTTTATCTTAAATGAGAATGCTTTAAAAGAAATTTTAGTGCTTTTAAAAAAAGAAGGGGTAAGTTATATCGATATTTGCAACGATAAAGGGGTAATTTTAATCAGCACCGAAGAAGAAAGATGGCAAAATATAATAAACATTTCTAAAATCGGCAAAATTAATTTTATAAATACTGAAGATAAAAAAGGTAATAGAATACTTCAAGTAATAAAACCATTCAATATTGATGTTAACAATCAGTTAGATATTTGGAAAATATTACCTATTAGAAATAGTTATTTGGTGATAGGAGTAAACTTAGAAGAATATTATAATCGCTTGAGCCAAACCAGAAGAAGAATAATTTTAAATTACAGTATTATAATGGCCCTGGTGTTATTTGGGATTTATGTAATTTTTAAATTACAAGAGACCTATATCGTCAAAAAAACCTTGAATGAAATGAAAGTATATACTTCAAAATTATTAGAGACGATGGATAATGCGGTAATTTCGGTAGATAATAAAGGCAATATTAAAACTTTTAACCGTAAGAGTGAAGAAATTTTTGATAAAAAGAAGGAAGAAGTATTAAACAAAGATTGCCAGGAAGTATTGAATTTAAATATTAACGGAAAATGTCTCCTTAAGGAATGTCTTTTAGAGAAAAAAAATATTACTCAGGAAATAATTTTAGATGAAAAGGGATTGAAGAAAAAAATATTAGACCTGAACACCTCATTTTTAGCCGATGAATCCGGAGAAATAACCGGTGTGGTAGCGGTGATAAGAGACATAACTGAGATCAAGGATCTAAATGAAGAGGTAGCACGCCATAAAAGATTATCTGCTCTGGGTAAATTATCTGCCGGGATTGCCCATGAAATCAGGAATCCTTTAAGCTCAATCAGAGGATTAGCACAGTTTGTTTATAATTCATTTTCCAAAACTGATGAAAGGAAAGAAGACTTAAATACCATTATTCAGGAAGTAGATAGATTAAATAAATTAGTGGTTCAGGTTTTAGATTTCGCCAAATTGCAAAAACCAAACTTAACCCGTTTTTCTTTAAATGATTTAATAGGAAAGATTACTGAATTGTTTAAATTAGAGACAAAAAATAAGCAGATTAACTTTAGTTCAGAACTTTCTCCGGATATTTCTCAAATTCAAGCCGATGAAGACCAGGTAAGGCAGATTTTAATGAATGTAATTATCAATGCTATTCAGGCTATCCCCAAGAAAGGGGAAATCAAAATTAAAACTGAAAAAACTCTTTTAAAGGGAGAACCAGCTATAAAATTAATGATTGAAGATAGCGGGATTGGTATTCCTGAAAAAGATTTTACTCAAATATTTGACCCCTTCTTTAGCACCAAAGATGAGGGTTCCGGATTGGGTCTTTCTATAGTATATAAGCTAGTAGAGGCTCATCAGGGAGAGATTAAAGTTGAATCCCAAGAAGGGGAAGGAACAAAGTTTGTTATTTTTCTACCTCAAAAAGGAGGGAAGTAATTTTGCGAAAAATGTTGGTAATCGATGATGAACAAAATATAAGAAAAATGTTAACCCGAGTACTATCTCCGGAGGGATTTATAGTTAAGGAAGCTAATAATGGCTCAGAGGCTCTAAAGAGATTACAGGAAGAAAATTACAGTTTGGTATTATTAGATCTTAAAATGCCCGGTTTAAACGGTATAGAAATATTAAAGAAGATAAGAGAAAATGATTTAAATCTACCGGTTATTATGATGTCGGCTTATGGGAGTATTCCAGAAGCTGTGGAAGCAATGAAATTAGGGGCTTTAGATTATTTAATAAAACCTTTCGATATTGAAGAACTAAAAATTATCATTAATAGGGCAATTAAGCAATATGAATTAGAAGTGGAAAACATCTACTATCGAGAGGAAGAAGAGAAGAGATTTAACTTTGATGAAATAATAGGAAAGAGTAATTCTATAAATAGAGTTCTAGAAATGGTGAAAAACGTATCTCCCACTACTGCTACTGTGCTCATCACCGGTGAAAGTGGTACCGGAAAAGAATTGATAGCCCGAGCAATACACAAAAACAGTCCGCGTAAAAATAGCCCCTTTGTAGTGGTAAATTGTGCAGCTTTCTCTTTAAACCTTTTAGAGAGCGAACTCTTTGGACATGAAAAAGGTTCTTTTACCGGAGCTATTGTTAAAAGGATAGGTCGTTTCGAAATGGCAAATGGAGGCACTATTTTTTTAGATGAAATAGGGGAGATGGACCTCGCTATCCAAATAAAATTACTTAGAGTTTTACAGGAAAGGGAGTTTGAAAGGGTAGGAAGTTCAAGGAGTATTAAAGTTGATGTAAGAATATTATCAGCCACTAATAAAGATTTAAAAAAAGAAGTAGAAGAAAAAAGGTTTAGGGAGGATTTATTTTATCGACTAAATGTCTTTAGTGTAGATGTTCCTCCTTTAAGAGAAAGGAAAGAAGACATACCTTTAATTGTGGAGCATCTTATCGCTAAATATAATAAAATATTAAATAAGAAAGTGGAAAAGGTTTCTTTAGAAGCTATGGAATTACTGCTGGATTATGATTATCCCGGTAATATAAGAGAGTTGGAAAATATTATTGAGCGAAGTATGATTATGGCAAGAGACGAAATAATCGATGAGAAATATTTTAGTTTTATAGAGCCCGAAAGAAAGTTTGAAAAAAAGGGAACCATAAAAGATGTAGAAAAAGAATTAATTATTAAATATTTAATCCAAAATAAAGGCAATCGTACTCATACGGCTGAACTTTTGGATATAAGCCGCAGAAGCCTGCAAAATAAAATCAAAGAATACCAAATAAATTTATAATTTTTTATGCTGTGTGTAAGCACAACTCGAAATGAGTCTTTTCTTTCCCTTTACGCAATACGCAATACGAAAATTGACTTGACATATTTATTAAAGTATTTTACACTATGGGTATAAAAAATACACCTTTACCCAAGAGCTTGTATCTTGTATAAGAACAAGACCAGGAGTAAAAAAGTAATAGTATTTCGTCTGGTATCTTATAAGGGAACTAGAACGGAGGTGAAAAAAATGAATAGAGGTTCTGCTTCATCAGGATTTAAACTTACTACCCGGCAGCTGGCTATCTCCGGCATGTTGGGGGCAATCGCTATCATCTTAGGAGTAACCAGGTTAGGATTTATCCCTGTTCCTACTCCAGCTGGTCATGCTACCATTATGCATATTCCGGCAATTTTAGGAGGTATACTCGAAGGCCCGATAGTAGGTGCCATGGTAGGATTAATCTTCGGAATTTACAGTTTTTTAAATGCCACTAACCCCATATTTGCTGACCCTTTAATCGCTATTTTACCCAGAATATTGATCGGAGTAACGGCTTATTATTCTTACAAATATCTCTGGAAGAATAGTGCTATTGCGGCAGCTTTAGGAACTCTTACCAATACTATCGGAGTATTAGGACTGGCTACCTTAAGAGGATTTCTTCCGATAAAAGTAAGTGCCAGTATTGCACTAATTCAAGGTACTCCGGAAGTGGTAGTCGCAATATTATTGATATTTATATTAGTAAAAGCTTTAAAAAGAGCTGGCTATTCTGGTTATTAAAGCGATGATAGAGCAGGGGAAAGCAAGATTTCCTCTGCTTTTTTACTTTAGTTAAGTATGGTGATTCGAGAGACAACGATTTTTTGAATTATTCATGAAAAGAAAAATAAATTCCTGCTTTCGCCTGCCTGTGCAGGTACGGCAGACAGGCGGGAATAACAAAGGGGTAAATCATTAAGGGAGGAAATATAAAATGATTTTAGTCATTGATGTAGGTAATACCCATACGGTAATAGGAGTATACAAGGAAGAGAAATTATTAGGCCATTGGAGAATTTCTACTGATCTGAATAAGACAGAGGATGAGTATGGAATGTTAGTTAAGAGTTTACTTTCCGATTCTAATTTATCCTTTTCAGACATTAAATCAACAGTTATTTCCTGTGTTGTTCCTCCAGTCACCTGGATATTAAAAAAGATGTCTGTAGATTATTTTAAAGTATCTCCTATTATTGTAGGACCAGGGATAAAAACTGAAATATATATTAAAACAGATAATCCCAAGGAGGTGGGGGCAGATAGAATTGTTAATGCCATTGCTGCTTATCGATTATACGGAGGGCCGGTAATAATTGTAGATTTTGGAACAGCTACTACATTTTGTGCAGTTAATAAGGAGGGAATTTATTTGGGTGGGGCGATTACTCCCGGAATAGAAATTTCAGCAGAAGCTCTATTTAAAAAGACAGCCAAGTTACCCAAAATAGAATTTATAAAACCCAAACATTCTATAGGTAGTAATACTATTACCGCAATGCAATCGGGAATGTTTTTTGGTTATTTAGGATTAACTAATGAGTTAATAAGACGGTTTAAGGAAGAATTAGGAGAAGATTCTATAGTAATAGCTACTGGTGGCCAGGCAGAATTGATGGGAAATGAAAGTAAGTTAATTGATAAAATCAATCCTTTTTTAACTTTGCAGGGATTACGTATAATATATGAGATGAATAAGTAAATTAGTCGTTAGTTTTAAAATATAGGTTGTGAGATGCAAGATGTAGGTTTGTTTAGTTATTTGATTGCCCAGTTCTCTGGTTTACCAGTTTACCAGTTAAAATAAAAACATTTAACCATACAACTATACAACTAATTCTTTACGAGATACGATTTACGATTTACGAGATACGTTTTTTATTTCCATACTAATGTCCAACGATTTTACTGAATGGGTGAGGGAGCCAATAGAAATTAAATCTACACCCGTTTGAGCAATTTTCCGCACTTTTTCCAAAGTAATTCCTCCTGAGGCTTCAATTAAGGCTTTGCCTTTAGCAATTTTTACTGCTTCTTTCATAGTATCTAAATCCATATTATCTAACATAATTATATCAACTTTCATCTCTAAAGCATCTTGAAGCTGAGATAGATTTTCTACTTCAACTTCAATCTTTACTGTATGAGAGATTAGTTTTCGGACAGAATTTACTGCTGATTTAATTCCTCCTGATACTACTATATGATTATCTTTAATTAATACAGCATCATATAATCCGAAGCGGTGATTATATCCTCCTCCCATGCGGATAGCATATTTTTCTAATATTCGTAATCCAGGAGTAGTTTTACGTGTATCAACTATTCGAACCGGGTAATCTTTTACTTCCTGACAGAATTTAAAGGCAATGGTGGCTATGCCGGACATTCGCTGAAGGAAATTTAAGGCTACCCTTTCTCCTTTTAGAATAGTTTGTGAAGAACCACTAATTTCTGCTAATACTTTTCCCCGAGTAATTTTTGTACCGTCTTTAATTTTTTCTTGGAAAATAATCTCTGAATCTAATTTTTTAAATGCCAGGCTGGCAACATTTAAACCTGCAACTATGCCTTCCTCAGAGGTTTTAATGATTCCTTTAGCTTTTAAATTGGAAGGAACAATAGATTCGGTGGTAATATCTCCGGTTCCAATATCTTCTAATAAGGCTTGTTCCACTATTTTATCTATTAGAATATTTTCTTTTATTGAAAAATTCATTTTTAAAACACCTCTTTATTGATCAATTCACCAATTGGTGAATTGATCAATATATAATATGTTTCTTCCAATTTATATCATCCCTATCAGGAAAATCCTTGCGATAATGCGCCCCTCGGCTTTCTTCGCGTTGTAATGCTGAGCTAGCAACGAGATTAGCTAAAGTGATAAGATTAACCAATTCAAAATCTTCAGCAGTTTTAAGTTCTGATTTAAATATAAATTCCCATTGGTTAATTTTTTGTAGCGCCTTCTTTAAACCAGAGGAATTTCGAATGATTCCCACTTTATTCCACATAATTTTTTGTAGTTCTTTTTTTAATTCTATCGTATTGTATTCTTTATATCTTTTTTGATGAGCGTGATAAGAAAGTTTTGGTTCCTCTAGTTTATTCATAGAAGAATATATTACATTTTCTTTAATTTTTTGGGTAATTCTATTACCAAAAACCAGTCCTTCTAAAAGTGAATTACTGGCTAAGCGATTAGCCCCATGAACTCCCGTTGAAGTACATTCTCCGCAAGCATAAAGATTGGTTAAATTGGTTTGTCCCCAGGTATCGGTTTTTATTCCTCCCATAGTATAATGGGCTGCTGGAGCTACCGGGATATATTCTTTTTCTGGATCAATATCTAAATTCAAACAATTTTTATAGATCGTAGGGAAGCGTTGGGGAAATTTATCTTTGATTTTAGTGGCATCCAAATAAACGTAATCGCTTTTAGTTTTTTTCATCTGGTCAGTAATGGCACGGGCAACTATATCTCTGGGAGCTAATTCAGCCAGAGGGTGATAAGAGTGCATAAATGATTCCCCGTTAATATTTTTTAAAATAGCACCTTCCCCGCGAACCGCTTCGGAAATAAGAAATTTGGGACTCCCTTGATGGTAGAGGGCAGTAGGATGAAATTGAATAAATTCTAAATCTGTTACTTTTGCTCCTCCCCTATAGGCCATAGCTATTCCATCTCCTGTAGCTACATCAGGATTAGTGGTATTGGAAAAAAGCTGTCCTGCTCCACCACTGGCTAAAATAGTTGCTCTTGCTAAGTAAGCAATAATTTCATTAGTATTACTATCTAAAGCAAGTAGGCCGTAACAAGTATTATGTTCGGCCAAAATATCTATTACTAAAATGTTCTCTTTAATTTTTATTTTGTTTTCTTTAATAACTTTTTCCGATAAAGATCTTTCTATCTCTGCCCCGGTGGCATCCCCTCGAGCGCGCAAAATCCGGGGTCTTTGGTGGGCTGCTTCTAAAGCAGTTTTGTATTTCCCTTCAATTTTATCGAATTTGGTTCCCAATTCTATTAATTCTTCAACGCATTTCGGACCCTCAGTTACTAAAACCTCAACTGCTTCAGGATCACAAAAATTTGCTCCGGCTTTTAGGGTATCTTCCATATGTAAACGAGGTGAGTCTTTATCTCCTAAAGCTACAGCTATACCACCTTGAGCATATTCCGTATTGCTTTCTTTCAGGTTGCCTTTAGTAAGAAGGATAACTTCTCCTTTATCGTAAATTTTAAGCGAGGTATATAAGCCAGCGATTCCCGAGCCAACGATTAAAAAATCTGTTTTAATTTTTTTTAGTTTGCTTAGGTCAAAATTAATTAAATAGTGCGGTGTCATTTAATCTGATCCTTCCGTAAAATGTTTGTTGGGAAAATAATTGAATTTTATTGTGTGAGTAGTATATTATATTTTTGTATAAAATACAACGTTTAGCGTTTAACGATATAGAATCGTATATTATGTATATGTATTAGTTGTACAGTTACCCTGTACACTAGTTAAGCAGCTGTTTTGAAATGACCTCTTATCAAACTTCTATCTTTCATTTTTTACAATATATAATATATACTCGATACTTATTTTTTAACGCTATATAATTCAGGTTATTTTTTTTAGCTGGCTAGCTAACTAATTTCTATCATTCGATTTAATGCTTTTAGAGATTTTTTCCTTATATCCTCTGGTACCGTAATTCGGGGTTCTAAGCTTTGCAAAGAATAGAGAACTTTTTCCAGAGTAATAAGCTTCATATCCTGACAGATCATATTTTCAGAGGCTGGAAAAAAATGTTTACTTGGGTTATTCTTTTTTAAAGGATGGAATATTCCAATTTCTGTACCAATGATATATTCTTTAGCTTGGTTATTGCTGACAAATTCAATAATTCCCCTGGTACTACCGACATAATCAGCTAGATTACACACTTCAGGACGGCATTCAGGGTGAACCAAAAGTAAAGCCTGGGGGTGGAGCTTTTTAACTTTTATTACATCTTCTTTGGTTAAAGCGTTATGGACCGGACAAAATCCTTGCCAGGGAATAATTTTACGTTTTGATCTTTTTGCGGTAAAGTTGGCTAAGTTTTTATCAGGAATAAATAGAATATCTCTTTCAGCAGGAATTGCCTGGGCAATTCGGACAGCATTAGCAGAGGTACAGCAATAATCGCTTAAAGATTTTATATCTGCTGATGAATTCACATAAGAAACAACTACTGCATCAGGTAATTCCTTTATTTTGCTTTTGACTTTCTCGATTGATGCCATATCGGCCAGAGGGCATCCGGCTTTAATTTCGGGGAGTAGAACAATTTTTTCCGGAGAAAGGATAGCTGCAGTTTCCGCCATAAAACGAACACCACAAAATACGATAACTTTTGCTTGAGTTTTAGCTGCTTGCTGGCTGAGGAAAAGTGAATCACCTGTAAAATCAGCAATATCTTGAATTTCTCCGGGTTGATAAACATGAGCTAAAATTATCGCTTCTCTCTTTTTTTTCCAGTACAATATTTCTTTAACTAATTTTTTTTCTAAGGGGTAACCAGTTGTACAATTCATTTTATCTCCTAATTAATACGATAAAGATTTTTAATAAATCACTTGGTTATTTTTTATTATATCATAAAAGAAAATTAGATATAAAATCTTTTTTATTGTAATATATTTTCTAAAAAAGTAGAGGGGAGAGAAAGAAAAAAAGTATCAAGTAAAGTGTATCAAGTATTGAGCAAAGAAAAAGTAAAAGTCCAAGAAGTATCATATGTTCTGATTAATTGACAAGGATATTCAAGAGGGGTAATATTAGTAAAAGTAAAAAGCGAAAAACGTAAAGTACGAATAACTTATATTTAATACCAGCGACTATTCGCTAACGACTATTTTGAAAGGTGGAAAAATTATGGAAAAAGAGAGATTTTTAAACTTTGAAGGCTTAACCTTTGATGATATTTTATTAGTTCCAGAAAAGTCAGCTATCCTTCCTAAGGAAGTGGACATCTCCACAAAATTTAGTAGAAATATCGATATAAATATTCCTTTAGTAAGCGCTGCTATGGATACAGTGACTGAATCAAGATTAGCTATTGCCATTGCTCGGGAAGGAGGAATTGGTATTATTCATAAAAATATGTCTATAGAAGAGCAGGCCGAAGAAGTAGATAAGGTTAAAAGGTCAGAGAGTGGAGTAATTGTTGATCCTATTTTTCTTTCACCAGAGAAAAAGGTTAGTGAAGCAATAGAACTTATGGCTAAATATCATATCTCCGGTATCCCGATTGTAAATAAAGAAAAAAAATTAATGGGAATATTAACAAACCGAGATATCAGATTTTTAGAAGATAAAAATGTAAAAATAAATAGTATAATGACCAAAGATAATTTAATTACTTCTCCTGTTGGCACTACCCTTGAAGAGGCCAAAACAATATTACATAAAAATAGAATTGAGAAATTGCCTATAGTAGATAAAAATTTCATTTTGAAAGGGCTTATTACCACAAAAGATATCGAAAAAGTCGAGAAATTTCCTAATGCTTGCAAGGATGCTAAGGGAAGACTTAGGGTGGGTGCTGCAGTGGGCGTATCTAAAGATACAATGGAGAGAGTAGGTGCTTTAGTTAATGTCAAAGTTGATGTTATTGTAGTCGATACTGCTCATGGACACTCTACCCGGGTTATTGAAATTATAAAAGAAATAAAACGGCATTTTGATATAGAGTTAGTAGGTGGTAATGTAGCAACTTTTGAAGGAGCAGAAAGCTTGATAAAAGCCGGAGTTGATGCTTTAAAGGTCGGGATTGGACCAGGTTCTATCTGTACTACCAGGGTGGTTGCTGGCGTAGGAGTACCCCAGGTTTCGGCAATTCAAGAATGTAAAAGGGCAGCCAAAAAATATCACATTCCTCTTATTGCCGATGGGGGAATAAAATACTCCGGTGATATTACTAAAGCTTTGGCGGTAGGTGCTGATTCGGTGATGATTGGAAGTCTGTTTGCTAGCACAGAAGAAAGTCCGGGAGAAGTAGTACTTTATAAAGGGAGAAGCTATAAGGAATATCGGGGTATGGGTTCTATCGGAGCAATGAAAAAGGGCAGCAAAGATAGATATTTTCAAGAAGAAGCAGAAGACGCTAAACTGGTTCCCGAAGGAATTGAAGGAAGAGTTTCTTATAAAGGACCACTTTCTGATTATGTCTATCAGTTGTTAGGTGGAGTACGTTCAGGCATGGGTTATTGTGGAGTGAAAAACATTAAAGAATTACAGGAAAGAACTAAATTTGTTCAGATTACCTCTGCCGGTTTAAGAGAGAGTCATCCCCATGACATAATTATTACCAAAGAGGCACCTAATTATGGGATAGAGTAAAGACAGGATAGTTCATTTATTTTGGAGAATAATTTTATGTACACCGAAGAATACAAAATTAATTTTGAGAAAGCTGAAGGTTATTTAAAAAAAGGTAATTTCAATCAAGCCATCAGAGAGTTCGAAACGGTTTTAGAAAAATACCCGGATGATCCCAGGTGTTATAAAAAATTAGGAGTGTGTTGTGCTAGTTTAAGAGATTTTATTAAAGCAAAATCGTATCTTGAAAAAGCCTTAGCTCTAGATCTAAAATCTCCTGAATCTTATAATAACTTAGGAAATATTTGTTTGGAAGAAAAAGAATATGAAAAATCAATTGAATTATATAAAAAAGCCTTAGAGCTAAATCCTGATTACGCCGCTGCTCATAGTAATTTGGGTTTAGCCTATAAAAGAACAAAAAAAATTGATGAAGCGGTAAAACATTTTAAAAGAGTTGCTGAAATTGATAGAAAAGCCCCCATATTAGAAATCAAGAAAATTAGGATGAAAGCAAAAACTAAAAACAATATTATTATCTTTATATTATTTTTAATAGGTTTGATTATTTTATGGTTTTTGCTAAAAAAATAAATTTACCGAGTAATGTTTAATTTATATATCATGAAAGCAGGTGAAAGTAAATTTGGCAGAGGCGCATGCACATTTAAACAAAGCAAAAGAGATACACCAGAAGGCGAAAGTATTTGATGGGCATTGCGATACTATTTTAAAGATTATAAACGATAAAAGAAGTTTAAAAAGAACCTTAGGAAAAAAATCAACTACCGGTCACCTGGATATCCCCAGAATGAAAGAGGGGGGATTGATGTCCAGGTTTTTGCTGTTTTTATAGAAGACATTTATAAACCGGATAGGGCATTAAAAAGAGCCTTGCAACTTATTGATTGTTTTTATAGAGAAATAGAGAAAAATCAGGACGATATATCACTGGTTACTAATTATAATCAGATAGAGGGAGTAAATAGAGCAGGGAAGATTGCCGCTATCTTTTCCATTGAAGGAGGAGAAGCTTTGGAAGGTGATTTAGGAGTATTGAGAGTACTGTATAGATTAGGAGTCAGGCTCTTAACCCTCACCTGGAATCAAAGAAATCAGATTGCAGATGGAATTGGTGAATCCCGAACTGCTAGTGGTTTAACCGAGTTTGGCTTAAAAGTTATAGATGAGATGAATGACCTGGGGATGTTGATTGATGTCTCTCACCTTTCAGAGACTGGTTTTTGGGATGTGATTAAAAGAAGTAAGACTCCTATTATTGCTTCCCATTCTAATTGTTATGCTTTATGTCCCCATCTTCGAAATTTAAAAGATGAACAAATTAAAGCTTTAACTGATAAAGATGGAGTAATAGGAATAACCTTTGTACCTAATTTTTTAACTCAAGAAAAAAGAAAAACTGCCGTAAAAGATGTTGTATCACATATTGATTATTTGGTAGAAAAAGCAGGGATAGATTATGTAGGATTAGGTTCTGATTTTGATGGCACAGGTGGTCTTCCTTTGGGCTTGGAGGGAGTTAACAAAATTCCCAATATTACTGCGGAATTGCTTAATCGAGGTTACATGGAGGGAGAAATTGAAAAAATATTGGGAGGTAATTTTTTAAGAGTGTTTAAAAAGGTGGTGGGGTAGTCGTTTTATTTCTAAAATAATGACTCTATTCCCAGGAGATATAAAATTGCAACAGGAACTCCTTCCGGAGTAGGGTAATTAGAAGCAGAAGATGAGGTAAAGGT
>Ga0268284_1001055_pt1 | contig 15507 bp, 16 predicted proteins | sample saktaG_14_FD_190137 | JGI IMG/M metagenome (GOLD analysis project Ga0268284, IMG submission 190137) | Saline water microbial communities from Sakinaw Lake, British Columbia, Canada - sak_2013_06_06_40m | ecosystem: Environmental > Aquatic > Non-marine Saline and Alkaline > Saline ...
AAAGAAGCAAGCTTAACTCAGGAAGAACTTGCTATAAAAACTGGAACCAAAAAAAGTTATATTTCTAGAATCGAATCCGGTAAAAGTGAGATTCAGCTTTCAACATTTTATAGAATACTTAGATTAGGACTCGGGAAAGAGTTAGAGATATCCATCCATTAAACCAAGCGCCCCTTAACAAGCCATCAGCCGATCATGTCGTCCATTGTGATCCAAAGTAAACTACAGGCAAGTAACTGATGAAGAGACGAATACCAACATTAAAAGGATAAGAACCGCCACGTCGGCTGCTGGCGGACCGTTAGCCGCAAGCAAGAGTGGCGATCTACATAAATTGATACAAGATTAAAAATGAGTGATTTCTGGGATAAAATATTTAAAGAAGAAAAAACAAATTGGGGATTCAATCCTTCTGATTCTGCAATTCTGACAAAAGACTTCTTTCTTTTAAAAAAGGTCAAAAACATCTTGATACCGGGAATTGGATATGGCAGAAATGCAAAAATTTTCCACGATAATGGGATAAAAGTTGATGGCATTGAAATATCAAAAATTGCGATTGAACTTGCAAAGTCAAAAAATGGACTTGATTTAAATATCTATCATGGTTCTGTAACAGATATGCCTTTTGATAACAAGAAATATGATGGAATATTTTGTTATGCCCTGATTCATTTATTAAATAAGCAAGAGAGGAAAATATTTATACAAAATTGCTATAATCAATTGATGCCCAAAGGATATATGATTTTCACGATTGCATCAAAAAAAGCAAGCATGTTCGGTAATGGCAGATTTTTAAGTACTGATAGATATGAGATACAGAAAGGACTAAATGTATTTTTCTACGATCCTGAATCTGTCAAGCAAGAATTCAAAGATTATGGATTAGTCGAATTTAATGAAATAGACGAACCAATTAAACACTTAGAAAATGAACCACCATTGAAATGTATTATTGTGAAATGCAGAAAAGTTGATTCAATTGATGAGACAGATTAACAGCATATAAATAAAATGCCAGCGGCTAATAAATAGGACTTCGTGTGGCACGTAGTGCCCAGCATGAAGTCCATGTTGAACAAAATCCCAATGGTGCAGGTTTCTCTATGCACTTTACACCAGAAGTTTCGGTTTAATTGCATCCGGATGGGTTCCGGGAGATGTGTCTTTTCATTGGTTTTTCTCTTTGAAGTGGCTCCTCTTACGGCAGCAACGATTCTATTTCGGGGTTTCGACACATTTTAGGGCAAGATACCGTATACGCACAAACCGCCTGGGAAGGATGTGAAGGGAAAAACGATGTAAAAACTCTACCCCACTCAGGTTGGTCAGTTTTCGCTTACCCTGATCGGCGTAGTCCTTCATATGAAAACTTACCCCCTCCTTGTCAATTTGCTGTATCCGTTGATTGCTGATGGCCACACGATGGGTGTATTGCCCGAGTTCTGAAAGATGTCGTTTTAACTTACCCAACAGCTTACCACGAAACACCTTGCCGAGCATCTTCTCAGGATAAAGGAACTTTCCTTGTTTGGTGATTCGTTTCAGCTCACCCCTGAGTGTGAGTCCTGCCGACGGAACCAGGCAATGAATATGCGGGTGAAGGCTCAGATTCTGACCCCAGGTATGCAATACACAGATTGCTCCACTTTCAACCCCATAATGGCTGTAACCAAAGCCCTGCAGGGTTTGCCACGTGAAGGTAAATCATCGTGGTATCGATATTGGCATGACCAGGTAACGCTTTGATGGTTAAGATATCTACCCCGTCTTCCAGTAAATGAGTCGCATAACTGTGTCGTAAGGAGTGTAAAGAAACATCTTTGGTAATTCCTGTTTTCTTTAACGTTTGCCGCATCACCCAGCTTAACCCTTCTACGCTGTAGCGCCCATCAGCTTCTTTGCCATTGAAAATCCATGTGGAAGGCTGCTCAACTGAAAAATATTTACGAAGACCTTTGGCCATATACTCCGATAAGGGAACTATCCGGTCTTTCTTGTATTTGCTCTGTCTGATGTGTATCGTCTTACGTTCAAAGTCAATATCGGAAATCTTCAGGTTGACGGCCTCCTGTGAACGCAGCCCGGCCGAGTAGATAAGCGTCAGAACAATGCGATGCTTGAGTAACGTTGGGGTCTTAAATAATTCACGCAATTCGCTCCGGTTTAAGATCACCGGCAGTTTAAATTCTTCTTTGAGCGAAGGCAGTTCAATGGTTCGCTTATTCTGTCCGATAAGACGGAAATAATAACGTAAACCAAACACTGCATGTTTAAAACTGCTTCGTGACGGTGTTTTCGCGTTTGAAGCCAGTGCTGCAAGGTATTCGTTGATCTCTTCTTCTGAAATCTCTTCCGGCAGACGATTAAAATGCAAACTGATCAGCGCAATGCGCCGGATATAATTTTCTAACGTACTTTTGCTCTGTCCGCGCAACAAGACCTGCTGCTGGAGCATTTTGTAAACTTTTGCAAAGCCATCAACCGTTTGGGTGGCTTTCTCGACAATCGTCGGTTCAATTCTTTTCATGGTACTGAGTTTTAAGGTTAATAACTTAATCCAGGGAGCTGCTACTCCCTGCTCAGTACTATTTTACTAAATTTGTAGAAAGCTATCCCACGATAGTGGGATTTAGTTCAACAAGCCTGCACCCGAGTCCAGGTAGGCCAAGTGATTCAAAGTAAGCGACATAGAAAGAAAATGAATAATAAACGAATACTAACTCTTGACCAAGCAAACCCTCCCCGGCGGGTGCTGGCCGCCCGTTGTGCGTTATTTCATTTTTGAGTTATACGAAGCAGGTTCAGGGACTGGTTGCCCACTGCATTCAAATTAGGTGCGTTTACCGGGCTGAGGCTTGATGAATTGGCTCAAATAAAGTATTCGGATATCAAACTTAAAGATGGAGTTTGGGTGCTGGAAGCTGCCAACAACAAGGCGAATAAACTTATTGGAAAGAAAGCCAACCGTCGTTACTATCTGCTTCCCCTGATCCCTGAACTGAAAAAAGTATTAGAGGACGAATGTGGTCTCGAACAACACAAAGGGCTTGATAAATATATCATTGCGTCGGAAATAGGAAGAACCACTGTCAAAGACATTATATCCAAAGGGTTTACTCATTTCAAACGATTGGCTGGAATCGATGAAAATAAGTGTTTTAAAGACCTGAGAAGTACCTATGAGAGCAGGCATAGGGCAGAGTTTGGAGATAACGGACTGACCTCTATCGTTAGCGACCATAGTAACGAATCAGTGGTAGATAAACATTATACGGCAAAGATTGAAGCAGCGAAGAAGAGTATCAACTTTAGGATTTTCCCCGAGAATGAACATGGCGTCAATTAAGGATTTCTCGAGAATTTTCCTTACCTCGTTTCCTTACCTCGACAAACGATGGTCAAAAAAAAAGTCAGGTAACTACCTGACTTTCAGAGTAGCGGGGGCTGGATTCGAACCAACGACCTTTGGGTTATGAGCCCAACGAGCTACCTCTGCTCCACCCCGCAATATATTTTTAAGTACCTTTGTCCTCTAATAGGGATGCAAATATAGCAAAGATTCCAAATCCCTGCAAATTTCACTAAAAAAATGGCTCATAAAGCAGGATTTGTATCGATTATCGGGTATCCCAACGTGGGGAAATCAACCCTGATGAACGCACTGGTAGGGGAACGTCTCTCTATCATTACACCAAAAGCACAAACCACCCGTCATCGTATCATGGGAATTCTCAGTGGAGATGATTTTCAAATCGTATACTCCGACACCCCCGGGATCATCAAGCCTCATTATATGCTTCATCGTTCGATGATGTCGGCGGTGATGGCCTCCCTCTCCGATGCGGATGTAATCTTGCTGGTTACTGAGATCGATACCCCTTTCGATAATGAACAGATTCTGGAAAGGCTGAAGGATAGTGGCACTCCCTTGATCGTGGTGATCAACAAAGTGGACCTCTCCTCCGAAACAATTGTAAAGCAGTCTATTGAAAAGTGGGCCATGCAATTCCCCTCTGCGGAGATTATCCCTGTTTCGGCGTTGCATGTATTTAACCTTGGACGGCTTCTTGACCTGATCATCGACCGACTTCCGGAAGGTCCTGAATATTATCCCAAAGATGAACTATCCGACCGTTCCGAACGCTTTTTTGTATCGGAGATCATCCGGGAGAAGATATTTACACTATTTGGTGAAGAGATTCCTTACTCCTGCGAAGTGATCATTGATTCCTTTCAAGAAGATGAGAATCTCGACCGGATTGAAGCGACGATTTATGTCTCTCGTGAGTCACAGAAAGCAATTATCCTCGGCAAACAGGGGAAAGCGATCAAGAAGCTGGGCATGGAAGCCCGAAAGGAGATTGAAGCGTTTCTCGACAAGCACATTTTTTTGGGGTTAACCATAAAGGTGGAGAAGAACTGGAGGGAAAATGAACGCCTGCTTAAACGATTTGGTTATATGACGGATAAGGAAGAGTCGAGCGACCACCCAACTGAATTTTAGGAAAGTTTTTGAGTACCTTCGTAGATTATTTAAATAAACGCATGTTGCGTATCGCGCATCGCGTATCACAAATCCCGAAAATCTATGCCCATCCTAGCAATCGTCGGCCGCCCCAATGTAGGCAAATCCACCCTCTTCAACCGTTTGGTAGGTAGACGTGATGCCATAACAGATATTACCAGCGGCGTGACCCGCGATCGCCACTATGGCAAATCGGACTGGAACGGAGTGGATTTCTCAGTTATTGATACCGGTGGATATGTCGACCAGTCGGGGGATATGTTTGAAAAGGAGATTAAGAAACAGGTGACAATGGCTGTTGAGGAGGCCGATTGCATCCTCTTCATGGTGGATGCCCGGGAAGGACTAACAGGAATGGATGAAGATGTTGCCGTTGTTCTTCGGCGGTCCAAGAAACCTGTCTTTCTGGTGGTCAACAAGGTTGACACCAATAAGCAGATCTATGACATTTCAGAGTTTTATAAATTAGGCCTGGGGGAGATTTATAGCATCTCTGCAGTCAGCGGAAGCGGAACAGGGGATATCCTGGATGTTGTGGTTGCGTCGTTTCCTGTAGGGGCTGGGCATGCCCAGCCCCTACAGGAGCATGCGTCGTCTCGCCAGAATTCCGAATTTGAGGAAGATACGACCCCCGAACCGGATGCAATCCCCCGCATCGCAATCGTCGGACGGCCAAATGCCGGAAAATCCTCGCTTGTGAATTTACTGTTGGGCACCGAACGTACCATTGTCACTCCAATTGCCGGAACAACTCGTGATTCAATTCATACAACATACAATGCGTTTGGCTTGGAATTTCAGCTGATCGACACTGCCGGCATCCGGAAGAAGGGGAAAGTGAAAGAGGATATTGAATTCTATTCGGTCATGAGGGCGATCGGGTCCATTGAAAACAGTGATGTTTGCATCCTGATGGTCGATGCTGAAAGAGGTTTTGAATCACAGGATATCAATATTTTCTCTCTCATCCAGAAAAATCATAAAGGGATCGTAATTCTGGTCAACAAATGGGACCTGATAGAGAAGGAGACCAATACCCATAAAAACTTTGAAGAGATGATCAGGGAGCGGATAGCTCCGTTCAAGGATGTTCCAATTCTCTTCACTTCAGTTATTCACAAGCAACGCATCCTGAAGGCGGTGGAGACTGCAATTGCTGTCTTTAAACGGAAATCAAAGCGAATTCCCACCCGTGAACTGAACGACATCATGCTTCCGATTATTGACCAACATCCTCCTCCCAAGGTGAAAGATAAAATTATCAAGATAAAATTCATTACCCAGCTCCCGAAACACTATCCAATTTTTGTCTTTTTTTGTAATCATCCGCAATACGTTCGAGAGAGTTATCAGCGTTTTCTTGAAAACCAGCTCCGCGAGAAATTTGATTTTAACGGAGTACCTATAGAGATTTTCTTCAGGCAAAAATAGTGGATGGAAGAGAGTAAGCGGATTGATAAATGGCTCTGGGAAGTGCGGGTATTCAAGACCCGCAACCAGGCTTCAATCGCATGCCGATCAGGGAGAGTGAAAATTGATGATCAGGTAGTAAAACCTTCACGTGAGTTAAAGCAGGGCGATCTGATTACTTTTCGCCAGGCTCCATTGACCCGAACCTTTCATGTACTGGATTTCCCAAAAAATAGGATAAGCGCTAAACTGGTTTCAACCTATTTGGAAGATCTTACACCTGAAGAAGAGTTACAGAAGTTACAGATTGTCAAGGAGATAAATTATGAATTCAGGGATAGAGGAGTCGGACGTCCTACAAAAAGGCAGCGTCGGGATATTGAAGAATTGAAAAAACACTGGAAAGAGTAAAAATGATGCGTAAGGGGATACGAACAGAATCACTTACAGAGCTTGTTTTCCGGAATCGAAACAGGGATTACGGCTCCTATCAGCTACGGAGACAATACCTTAAAACACTTGTCATCTCTGTTGGTGCCGGAATATCGCTCTTTCTCCTTTTTGTGCTCATCCCCTTTTTTATTTACCTAATCCGGGATATCAGAGCAGATCTCGATATAGCTTACATCTATGAGGTAGAGTATATTCCATTTGTCCCTCCCGCAGATACTGAGTTGTTGGATATGGCGAAAGCGCATGCATTCCCACAGGTAGAGAAACAACTGGCACCAGTCATAACCGAAACCGAACCTTTAGAGCAGGAGATGAAACCCGTTCAGGAGGAGGTTGAGATCAATGAAGAGAAACCGGAAGAAACAGATACCTCCTCCTATGGCACTGGAGGCGAATCGGCAGGCTGGCAGGCGAATACCGATACAACTCTCGCAACAACCATTGATGTCTACCCACGCTATCCAGGGGGTGAAGATGCACGGCTCTATTACTTGAGAAGGCATGTGTCCTATCCTAAAGTGGCTGTTGATAAAGGCATTCAGGGTGTTGTGATGGTGGTCTTTGTTGTGGAGGCCGACGGATCTGTCACCAACGTAAAACTCCTGCAGGGAATTGGGGGAGGGTGTGATGACGAAGCGGTTCGTGTAACCCGTGAAATGCCAAAATGGAGCCCTGGCAAGCGAAGCGGCCGCTCCGTTAGGGTAATGGTGAAGATGCCGATTGTATTTGGGATCCCCAAAAAATAAGGGCGACCCACCGGGTCGCCCTTACACTATTGAGGCATCATTATTATTTCTTACCAGGATCTGTTTTTGCAGGCTTTGCGGCTGGTTTGCCGTGTGAACAGCATGAGCTTGAGGTCTTGGCTTTGGAACACTCTGTTTTCTTAGCGCAATCAGTCTTTGATTTGTCAGTCTGTTCTGTCTTTGCAGGTTCGTTTGTCTTGACAGGCTTTTGAGGCTCCTGAGCAAATGTCAACCCAACGATAAATAAAAATGAGGTGATTAAAATAGCTGCTTTTTTCATGATATTTCAAATTTAGTGGTTATATTTTTAGAATCATTTTAGACAACGCAAATATATGAATAAAAGTACATACGAAAATTAGAAAAAGATTAAAAAATGTTAATCTGTTCTTTCCCCTCCATAAATCGCCTCTTTGATGATTGAAAGAAACGCTGCTTTTTCAAACGGTTTGGCAATGTAATGGGTACATCCCCCGTCAAGCAGTTTCTCCCTGTCACCAAGCATCGTATAACCAGTTACTGCGATGATAGGAATGTCTTCATATCCCGGGATGGCTTTGATCTTTTTCGTCACTTCGATTCCATCAATACCCGATCCCAGATGGATATCCATCAACACTGCATCATACCTCTTCTGCATGGCCATTTTTACCGCAGTTTTTCCTTCGTAGGCATGTTCCATCTCGTACCCTGGTTTCAGGAAGAGTTCTATCAGGTTTCTATTGATCATGTTGTCCTCTACAAGCAGTAAAAGAGGCAGGTCTCTCTTTTTTTCTCCCGGAGTGGCCCGCAACGAATGATTGATCTCTTTCGGGTTGAGTGAGAGTTGCTTCTCTGTTTTCACGGATGGAAGCCATATGGTGAAGGTAGTCCCTTTCCCAGGTGAGCTATTCACTGAGATCTTACCACTCATCAGTTCACAGATCTTCTTACTGATTGTCAAGCCCAGGCCACTTCCCTGGAATTTACGGTCGTACCCTTCGCTTTCCTGTCGGAACTCCTGAAAGATCATGTCAAAGAACTGTTGTTCAATGCCAATACCGGTATCCTCAACTTCAATCGTCTGCCATTGCATGTGATCTTGAGTTACTGTTTTTGCCCGGATAGTAATCCCACCTTTTTGGGTAAATTTCACTGCATTATCAAAGATCTGCAGGAAGAGTTGTTTGAACAGTTGGAGATCGGTATATACGATGAACTCTGCCGGAAGTTCCATCTTCAATGAGATCTTTTTTTCCTGAATAGGATCCTCAAAAGATTGGCAGACTTTCTTTATTGCACTTACAAGATCAAGGTGTTTAAAGACCATTGTTACTTTGCCTGCCTGCAGTTGCGAAAGGGTAATGATTGAGTTTAACGTTGACATCAGCCTTCTACCCGAAAGATAGATGTTCTCAACCATCGGCAAATACTCAGTGTTTTTCAGGTCCTCCTGCAGAAGTTCAGAAAATCCAAGAATTCCATTTAAGGGAGTTCTTAGTTCATGACTGATATTGGATAAGATGGATGATTTAAGCCGGTCCGATTCCTCTGCCTTCTCTTTTGCCAGGATCAGCTGTTGCTCATAATTCTTTTTCTCAGTGATGTCGCGGGCAACCATGAAGAGATAATCTTCTCCTAGCAGACTCACAAGTTTTCCGCTTACCTGTATCTGGATCTGGTTGTTGTCCTTTCTTCTCCAGGATGTTTCGATATCGTGAAATTCCTTCAGGTCGTTTTCCTTGATGAACCTACGTCCCGATGTCTCCAGGATCTCCTCCCTGGAATGCCCAAGCATATCCAACGCAGCCTGGTTCGCATCCACTATGCTGAGGTCGGCATGGCGGATTAGTAAGATAGCGTCATGTGCCGTTTCAAATACTGCATGGTACTTGATCTCACTGCGCCGTATGGTTTCCCGGGTTTTTACCATCCGTTTCGTGATACGTACCAAAAGTTCATCGAAATCAATGGGCTTGGTGATGTAGTCGTCTGCCCCGAGGGTCATCCCATACAAGATATCTTCCCGTTCTGCTTTCGCTGTCAGAAAGATGAAAGGAATCAGAGATGTATTAACATCACTTTTCAGTTTCTCGAAGGCTTCATACCCATTCATCTTTGGCATGAAGATGTCACACAGGATGAGCTCGGGCAGCTCTTTCGCTGCCAGCTCTACCCCCTGTTTTCCGTTCACTGCCATGATGACCTCCATTCCCTCCTCCTGAAGAAATTCAGTAAGGCTCTCTAAAAGAATGGGGTCATCTTCAATAATCAGAATCTTGCTCATATTCCGTTGTTTTTGATGACCTAATAGGGACACTAACATAGAACGTGGCCCCTTCATTAACACGACTTTTCACACGGATTGATCCTTTTAAGAGATCCACACATCGTTTTACAATTGGCATACCCAAACCTGTTCCCGGAAACCCATCGCTGTTGCTGCATCTGTGAAATGGCTGATACAGCTGGTCGAGGTCACGTTCGGGGATGCCAATTCCCTGATCTGCGACAATCAGTTGGATGTGGTTGTTGTCCCGTGCAATAGTCACCCTGACAGGCTTTTCCTCAGGGCTGAATTTTCCGGCATTGGAGAGCAAATGAGAGAGGATTTGCCGGAGAAGTTCTTTATCACTGTAGATGTCATCTTCACCTCGCTCGATATGGAGTTCCAGCTGTACGGGCAATTCGGAACTCTTTCGGAGATCTTCGATGACTTCATTAATAAATTCATTTATCTGTATGACTTCAGGATTCACTTTGAGGCTCTCACTTTGATCTTTTGAAATCAGGGTTACCTCCTCAAGTAGCGTGATCATTTTTTTAATTGCCTCCTGGATGCGTCTCAGCACCTTTGCTTTCTTATCCGGGAGCCACTTCTTCTCATACTTACTCAGCAGTTGAACATTGCTGGAGATGGCCGAAATAGGCGTCCTGAATTCATGGGAGACCAGGGAGATGAAATGTGATTTCAACTGGTTAAGTTCCTTCTGTTTTGAAAGCATCCTGGAGATCTCCGCTTCAGATAGAGCAACTGACTCAAGCGCCTGACTCTTCTCTTTCATCAAAGTACCAAGCTCTTTTCGCTGCACAAAGAAACGTTGTAAAAGAGTGCTGATTTTCCCTATTTCATCTCTACGGTGTGCGAGCACGTCAACAAGATCAGGCTTGTTGAGCGCAAGCGCCCGCGCAATCCGGTTCAATGGCTTGATGATCCAATAATGAGTTACCAGAACAAATAAGCCAATCAAGAGAACGAAACGGGCAATGGAGAGATATGTCCAAAGGTAAATCGGCAACCATCCGACCACTTCACTACGGAACAAAAATAGGTTCGGAACAATGGTAATCGCGAAGGCTATCAGGAAGATGATCAGAAATTTATACTGTATCTTCATGGTTTATTTAGCCCGAAAAATATATTCAAAGTTATTCTATAAAAGCCCATTTTCCTAATGAAATAAAGGTTTTTTCGTAACTGTCAATAGAATCAGGACAGGTATGTCTGATTTGAAAGTAACTGTGAGATAGGGTTTATTGAAATGGAGGGTTACTCCCTGCTTTTTGAATCGATAATGATGGTTACAGGTCCATCGTTTACCAATGAGACTTCCATCATCGCCCCAAAATCCCCTGTTTGAATCGTTTTCCCAAGTAGGGTTTCGAGGCTCCTGATAAATTGGTTGTACAGCGGTATTGCTGTTTCATGCCTTGCCGCCCGGATATACGAAGGACGGTTCCCCTTTTTCGTGCTGGCATGAAGAGTGAACTGACTGACCACGATAATATCTCCTCCTGTTTCCGAAATACAACGGTTCATCACCCCTGTCTCATCCGGGAATACGCGTAACCGGATGACTTTGCCCGTTAACCATTCAATATCATCCTGAGTATCTGCATCTTCGATTCCAACAAAAAGCAGAAGCCCCTTGTTGATAGAGGCAACAGTTTTTCTATCGATTGTCACAGAAGCCTGTGAGACACGTTGAAGGACAATGCGCATTTCATGTTACTTAGTACGAATTTCGATGACGAATTTAACATTTTCCTTAGATTTGCAAAAATGTAACCATGACAAAGCTCAGTGTCAATATCAATAAGATCGCTACCCTACGGAATGCCCGCGGAGGAAACCAACCCGATTTACTTAAGGCAGCTTTTGATTGCGAACGGTTTGGCGCAGAGGGAATAACCGTCCATCCCCGACCCGACGAGCGCCATATTCGTTACCGTGATGTTCTTGACCTGAAGCCAATTGTCACTACTGAGTTCAACATTGAAGGTTATCCGTCCCAAGCCTTTATAAATCTGGTATTGGGAGTAAAACCGGCTCAGGTTACACTTGTTCCGGATCCTCCGGAGGCTATTACTTCTAATGCGGGATGGGATACAGTCACAAATCAAATTTTCTTACAGGAGGTGATTGGGGAATTCAGGCGAAATGGCATCCGAACATCTATCTTCGTTGAAACCGACCTCAAAATGATTGAGCATGCATTCTCTACAGGCACTGACCGGGTCGAGCTCTACACTGAGGCGTATGCGGAGCAATACCCTTCAGGCCGGGAGGAGGCAATCCAACCCTTCATTTCTGCTGCAAAACTTGCCGGGGAACTGGGATTGGGACTCAATGCCGGCCATGACTTAAGTCTCGAAAATCTTAAATATTTTCATCAGGAAATTCCTGGCCTCCTGGAAGTATCGATTGGACATGCCCTTATCTGCGACGCCCTCTATTTTGGTCTGGAGAATACGATTCAATTGTATTTAAGACAGTTGATAGATTAATTAACATTTCAAGCACCAATAATCAACTATCAAAATTAAAATAAATTTCAAGGTTCAAATTCCAATTTCCAAATCATAGATTACAGAAACTCTAAACTCTGATGATAAAACCAACTATTCTGCTTTTCTGTTTTATATTCTTCTTTTTTAATCTTTATGCTGAGAATTCAGATTCGAAGAGGCTAGAGCGCAAAGCGAAGAAGATCCACAACCACATCCTTACCCTCGATTCGCATAACGATACTCCTTTGCTGATGGTCCGACCTGGTTTCGACTGGAGTGAGCGCCATGACCCGAAAACTGATCGTTCGCGTGTAGATCTTGTCAGGATGGAGGAGGGTGGTCTGGATGGTGCTTTCTTTGCAGTTTTTGTTGGTCAGGGTCCCCGTACTCCCGAAGGTAATGAAGCGGCAAAACAGAAAGCCTTATTGGTAATGGACACATTACTGAATGCGATTCATCGTAACGCTGATAAAATAGGACTGGCCTTGACCCCTGATGATGCCTACATGCTTGATAGTCAGGGGAAACGGATAGCTTTTATCGGAGTCGAGAACGGATATCCGGTTGGTCGTGATCTTGGCATGATACAGAGACTCTACGACAAAGGTGCTCGCTATATTACACTTGTTCACACAAAGAACAACGATATCTGTGACTCGTCAACCGATACGCTTGCTTATAGTGGTTTGAGCGTGTTTGGAAACGAAGTGGTTGCAATGATGAATCGGTTGGGTATGATGATCGATGTTTCGCATGCCTCCGATTCCTCCTTTTATGATATTCTTCAGTTCACCCAGTCCCCAATCCTGGCTTCTCACTCGTGTGCCCGGGCCTTGTGCGACAATCCCCGAAACCTGAATGATGATGAACTGCGTGCCTTGGCAAAAAACGGCGGAGTTATCCAGATGTGTATCCTGAGCGATTATGTAAAAACACCTGCTCCAAACCCCGAGCGCGATTCTGCGAGGGCGGCCGTGAGAGAGAAGTTCCGGAATTTTGATGACCTCAGTGATGAAGAGATGAAACAGGCACATAAAGAGTGGTATGCCATTGAAGACCAATTTCCGCGAGAGCTGGCAACGGTTAGTGATGTGGTAGACCATATCGATCATATCGTTGAAGTGGCGGGGATTGATCATGTTGGCATCGGAACTGATTTTGATGGTGGAGGTGGAGTTACCGGATGCTATGACGTATCTGAGATGGGGAACATAACTCTGGAGCTGGTGAAGAGGGGATACTCCAAAAAGGATATCCAGAAGATCTGGAGTGGGAACCTGATGAGGGTTATGAATGAGAATATCAAGGTAGCACAGCTGATCGCTCAAAAGAGGTGACCGGATGAAAATTATTGTAAGCCTCATACCGGTTTTACTGTTTCTCGTGTTATTGCTCTCCTTCGATAGCCTGCGACTTGTAAACCGATTGGTGTTAACAATCTGTCTTTTATGGGGATGTGTAGCAGCCTCTTTGAGCATGATAGGAAATACCCTGGTTTCAGAAGCCTTCCATCTCTCTTTTGATACGCTTTCACGATACGTGGCACCATTTACAGAGGAGATCCTTAAGATGGTCATCCTCCTCCTGTTGATTTCCCGGCATCGTATAGGGTTCGCTATTGATGCTGCTATCTATGGATTCGCCGTAGGCTCAGGCTTTGCCTTCTCTGAAAACCTCATCTATCTCCTTCAACTTGGCCCCGATCAAGCGAATCTTTGGGTCTGGATTTCACGTGGTGTTGGTACAGCTATTATGCATGGGGGCGCAACCGCTATCGCCGGTATTATCCTCGTAAACAGACTCACCGACTCACGGAGACTCTTTCAGCCGTTCCTCCTTGCCCTGGTTGTTACTTACTTCATCCATGGATTGTACAATGCATTTCTAATCTCCCCGATCATCTCTGCACTGGCAGTTATCATTCTTGTCCCATTGATGCTGGTGATTGTCTTCAGGTTTGGAGAACGGAACCTCAAGAACTGGATGGATGTCGGGATGGATGCTGAAGTGAGCCTGCTTCTGATGATCAACAGGGGGAAATTCTCCAAAACACGGGCCAGTGAGTACCTGATGTCGGTAAAAGATCACTTTCCAAAGGAGGTAGTGGTAGATATCTATTGTTTCATGGCTCTTTACCTCGAACTCTCTGTCAAAGCAAAAGGCCTGATGTTGTTAAAGGAGAATGAACTCCCTCTCCCGATGGATCCGGAAATCATGGATAAACTTACTGAACTGGATCATCTGCGAAAACGTATTGGAAAGGCGGGACTCCTTGTACTTCGTCCTATTCTCCGGATGGATCGCAGCGATATCTGGGCGCTGTCTATTTTAAAACCGGATTGATTTTTTCATTACTTTTATAGTCTGTACAGTCGCGATTAATTGCGGCTCTGCCATTTAAATGAACGAAACATGGAAAATTCAGATCAACAGGAGGGGGCGTACTATAACTCCGGAACCCCAATCTCTCAGCGGGGATGGGTTCGCTATGTCTTTTTCTTTCTTGCTGGAATTGTTGCCGGCATCTTGCTGAGCAAGGCCATTACTTACAACAATGCAAACCAGGCTGTATCTGACAAAGATCTTCGGGGTACCGTTTATAGCTCCAGTTCATTCGATAAGATGAAGTCGGCCGATGTAATCTATTTCGATAATCCCGGGTTAAAAGCAGTTATCGATGTGAAATACTCTTCGCAGGTGGTGGAGGCCCGGGTCGAAATCTCCTCCCTCAATCCCGTAACGGTTGCCATTGAGTTTCCCCCCAATGATCTCAGTGTTCTTAATCTTCAGAATCTTTCTGTGACCGACCAGTCTTCAACATTTTCGAGTGCAAGTTTTATTAAACTTGAAAATGTTGGCGATAACAACTACATCATACAATGGTACAACAAGAACAACCTGCAGCATCAGATTTCGTTCAAATTTTACCAGAACGATATGGTCATGTACTCAAATGCCGTCACCATAAACAAAGAGTAAATCCAAACCACGCACTATGAAACGTAAACACAAGATACTTATGGCTGTGGTAGCCGTTATCGTTGCAATCGTATTTCTTCTTTTCTTTATCAGCCCCGATACGGTGAGCATGTTTACAGGCGGTGAGTGATTTTATAGCAGCTTTATTGGCGAATGATCTGGCGCAGCTTCAGGCAGTACCAAAGGCGGATTTGCACAACCATCTTCTTTTAGGGATTAAGGTTGATCGGTTATGCGAGTTAACAGGTATGGATATCACACCCTTTCTTTACAGTGGTGGGGGAATCAGGGATATCAACACCTGGATCAGGGAGCAGTATATCCCTGTCATCAGGATCCCGGATATTTTTCCGTTATTGGTGAAATCAAGTTTTCAACAGGCGGTTGATGATGGTGTTACACTGCTGGAAGCAAGTCTTGATGCCGGATTCGGACACCTTTACGGGATCTCCCCGGAGGAGGTTGTAAACACCCTGCAACAGGCACATCAGGAGGTAGCTCCGGGCATCAGTTTCCGGCCATGCCTCGGCTTTGCCCGAAGTGTCCCGTTAAGGCAACTCCTTCGCTTTTTTGAACCTTACCTCGATCTGAATTATTTTACCTCAATTGACCTTTACG
>Ga0268284_1001056_pt1 | contig 15496 bp, 11 predicted proteins | sample saktaG_14_FD_190137 | JGI IMG/M metagenome (GOLD analysis project Ga0268284, IMG submission 190137) | Saline water microbial communities from Sakinaw Lake, British Columbia, Canada - sak_2013_06_06_40m | ecosystem: Environmental > Aquatic > Non-marine Saline and Alkaline > Saline ...
ATTGCTTCATCTCCGGCTTAACAATACGAATATTCCAGTAAATCAGAGGAGACCGCTTATTACAACGCGGTTCAACAGCGCTGTAGACAGAATTACGCCAATCCTGAAGCCGGTTAGGAAAAATACATCTCTGGTTGCAATTGAGCTGAGAGAAGCAGTTCCTTACGTGGTTGAACAACAGTCGGACACCCTTCTGATGGTCCATTTTGAAGCTTCTTCCGTTTTGCCCAAGCCTGAAAAAGAGGCTGCTCTTCCGGATTGGAAAGAAGTTCTTACCAATGTGTCTGCTGAGCCGGTTGAAACTGAAACAAAAGAACCGGTAACAAAGCAGGCTGCAGAAGCTAAAAAGATTCTTCTTGAGCCCGGAAAACGATATACAGGAGAAAAAATAGCTCTTGATTTCTATGATACCGATATCAAAAATGTATTTCGTATCTTAAGAGAGGTCAGCGGGAAAAATTTTGCAATTGATAAAAGCGTAACCGGAAAAGTTACGTTATCGCTGGAAAAACCAGTTCCGTGGGATCAGGTTCTTGATCTTGTGCTTAAAATGAATCAGCTTGGAATGATTTATGAAGGTGATGTTGTTCGGATTGCTCCGATAGAAGCAATCAAAAAGGAAGAAGAGTTAAATCAGGCGAGGATTTTAGCAGATCAAAAATCAAAGGAGCAGCAAAAGGCGCTGGAAGAATTGGTGGTTGAATATATTCCGATCAATTATTCCAACGCGAAGTCGGAGATATTACCTCACCTGGAGAAGATAAAAACCAAGGACAGGGGAAACATCAGTGTAGATGATAGGACAAACCTTATCATAATTACGGATGTAGCTGAAGTTATCAGGCAGGCAAAAGAAATTGTAAAAAAACTTGACAGGGTGACTCCCCAGGTAATCATAGAAGCAAGAATAGTTGAAGCAAGTACCAATTTTTCCAGAGAAATCGGTACCACCTGGGGGTCGGGAATCGGTGTTCAGCCGACAAGTCTTATAGCTGGCACATACGGAGTTGTTTCTTCGATTGATGACAGGGTAGGAGTCGGCCCTCAGAATAATTTTAGAAGTTTTGGGGGAACATATGGCATAAATTCATCAGTTAATTTTCCGACATCTTCAGACAGGGCAAGCATAGGTATTAATTTCTCAAGAATTGCCGGATCACCTCTTTTACTGAATGCAAAGCTTCAGGCAATGGAAGCCCAGGGGGACGGTAAAATAGTATCTGCGCCCAAAATAGTTACCCTTGACAACAAGGAGGCTACAATAAAGCAGGGGTTGCGTTATCCCTATAACAAGCTTGATACTTCCGGCAATACGACAACGGTGTTTGAAGATGTAGATCTCGAGCTGAAAGTAAAACCGCATGTTACTCCTGATAACCGGATTTCCATGGTGATTAAGATCAAAAAAAGGGACCTTGGGAATATAATAAGCGGTCAGCAATCCTTTACAACAAAGGAAGCTGAAACCGAACTCCTCATTAATGACGGGGAAACGGTCGTAATCGGCGGAATCATTAAGACAACCAAGAGCTCCGGGGGCTCGGGAGTTCCCGGGTTGTCGATGATTCCGATACTCGGATGGCTATTCAAGTCCGACTCAAATACCGATAACAAGGAAGAGCTTCTTATATTCATAACACCGAAGATAGTTCTCCTTGAACAGCGCAGCGCTTCATAAAGCGAAACAGCAAGCGCATTTATAACAAACTTCCCTACTGTCGAAGAGTCCCCGTAGCTTGCTGCGGGGACTCTTCAATCTAACAATAAGGCGGTTTTTTTATAAGGAATTTATAAAACAAGTCGTCTGAGCCAATTGCAAAACTCGTATATTCGTATGTTTTGTCATTCCCGCGAACGCGGGAAGCCAGTTCTATTTCAGGTGTTCTTTTTGTATCCGTGTAATTTCATTTTGTGCTTCAACAGCCAACTGACTTCCAGGTGCTATATCAACGACTTTTCTGTAAAATAATAGTGCTTTATTATATTCCTTTAAAATCGCATAAGTTCCGGCAAGGTCATGGAAAAGTTCGGGAAAGCGAGAATATTTTGCCGCTTTTTCAAAGAAGTTAACCGCATCACGCGGTTTTCCGATTGCAAGATAAGTAAGCCCCAATCCGCGTAACGCAATCGGATAATTCGGATCAATCTTTAATGCTTCCCCGTAAAACTGTTCAGCCAAAGCAAATTCTTTTTTGTTGTAATATGCCCATCCGAGATTAGTCAGTGGATAGTGAGGGGTTGCATACAGAAGATCTCTGGAGACTTCTTTAAAACAAATGATTGCTGAATCCCAGTTTTCCATTGCCAGATATGCCGTTCCGAGATTGTTTCTGGCAGGAGCATAATCAGATTTAAGAGCAACCGCTATTTTAAAGTGCTCGACCGCCAGAAGAAGCTGATCTTTTGCCATGTAAACAAGACCAAGGTCATTATGAAGATGAGGATCCTTGGTATAGGTTCTTTCAGCTTTCAGAAGTTCATTAAGAGCTGCGGTGTAATCATTTTGATTCATGTAGGCTTCTCCAACAAGCCTTCCTGCTTCTTCCTGTTTTTTTAATAATTCAATGTCTGCACATGAAGCGAGGCCGAATATAATAAAAACAAACCCGGTATAACAAAGCCATTTTTTATTCATCTTTTTTCCTCTAAGCCACCATATGTTCATCTTGTTTTGTAATCACTCCGCCACAGATCTACGCTGATCATCACTGACTTTTTTCTTTTATTATCATATACAACCCTTTTGAATTCTGGTTTTCTGCCAAAATTCAATAATAAGCCAACTTCAATATCTGTTATTCTTTGTACTTAAATCTATCTGTATTTATCTGTGTGAATCTGTAACTGAATAGCTATCTTTTTTTAAGATCAAGCAGACCGGCAATTTCATCTGAAACACGTTTTATAAATATATTAAAATCGTTTCCGGCTAATGGTTTGCCGGGGGCCGGAACTTTATCCAGACCTTCAGGGTGTATTAAAATCGGAGAATTTATCAGCGACTTGTCCGGCAAGACCTCATAGCCGGAAGGAAACGTATTTTCAAAATACATCTCCTGGAATCCTGAAAATTTAAGGGCATGGGCTGTTGAATCCAATACGGCGGTTTCTTTTGAAGAGACCAGGCCGGATTTAACTGCAACGGCAAGTCCGGCGAGACATTCACCTCCATGCGTACATGCGATATGCCCATTGTGGTTTGCGGTAATTTGACAGTCCATGATGGACTGTTCTGTTACCTCCACGAAAAAGACAATTTCCTTACCTGCAAGGCCGTTGTAAGTTTCAACAAGATGGATTACTCTTGGCATTGAAACCGGGTTGCCTATCATTGCAGCCTGAGCGACACTCGGCTTAACATTTACAGGAATGAATTTGCGCTTTTTGGCATCAGGTTGATTGAAGTAATTGAACACCGGGTTGGCATGTTCTGATTGAACGCCGATAATTTTCGGTAAAACATCTATAATGCCTGTCTCGTAAAATTTTATGAATCCATTTAATACCGCCGTGATGTTTCCTGCGTTTCCGATAGGGACAAATATAGCTTTGTTACTCATATCATACTCGAAATCCTGAGCAATCTCATATGAATAAGATTCCTGCCCGAGAATTCGCCACGCATTCTTTGAATTCAGGAGAGCGACGTTATATTTTTCGGATAAATTTTCTACTATCTTCATGCAGTCGTCAAAAACGCCGGGGATTTCGAAAACCGAAGCACCGCTCCCCAAAGGCTGGGAAAGCTGCTGCGGAGTCACTTTTTTGTGTGGAAGAAGAACCGCCGATTTTATTCCTGGTTGAAGATAAGAGGCGTATAAAGCAGCTGATGCCGAAGTATCGCCTGTGGAAGCGCAGATAGCAAGGACATCTGAAATAAGGTTTTCTTTCACAAGATAATTGATATAGCTTAATGCGCTGGCCATTCCCCTGTCTTTGAAGGAAGCGCTCGGATTCTGACCGTCATTTTTAAAGAAAAATCTCAGGCCGGCCTTTTCCTGCAGGAAAGAATTGGCCTCAATAAGGGGCGTGTGTCCTTCACCAAGGTATATCACGGAAGAAAGGGGTATAACCGGCCCGATAAATTCATGGTAGAGATATATGCCTTTTAATGCCGGAATTGTGATCATTCTGCGGTAGTCGAATATGCGTTTCCATTTATCCCCCGGGATTCTTTTTAACAGGTCAAAATTCAAATCATGAAGCAAGAGAACACTCATGCAATCAGGGCATGTATATAACAGTTTTTCTATCCCGTATTCCCTGCCGCACCCTAAACATCTATATACAAGATTTCCTTTATGCTCCGGTAATATGAAAGGCCGGATCTCATCTGGAAAATCTTCCGGCTTCATAATGATATCCTTTCCAGACCACCCATGTAGGGTTTTAATATCTCGGGAATAATAACAGAACCGTCCTCCTGCTGGCAGTTTTCAAGTATGGCCGCAAATGTCCTGCCCACAGCTAGCCCTGATCCGTTTAATGTATGAACGAACTCAGATCCTTTTTTCCCTTTTCTTTTGAATCGGATGTTTCCGCGCCGTGCCTGGAAATTTTCGAAATTGCTGCACGATGATATTTCCCTGTAAATGCCCTGAGAAGGCATCCATACTTCAATATCGTAAGTTTTTGCGGCAGAGAAGCCAAGATCTCCGGTGCAAAGAGATACAACCCGGTATGGAAGCCCGAGACGTTTTAAAATAGTCTCAGCATCGTTTAACAGTTTTTCAAGTTCATCATAGGAAGTTTCCGGTTTTGAAAATTTTACAAGTTCCACCTTGTTAAACTGGTGTTGCCTTATTAAGCCTTTTGTGTCTTTTCCGTAAGAGCCAGCTTCAGAGCGAAAGCATGGAGTATAAGCAGTGTATAAAATCGGCAGAAGGCTTTCATCCAGTATCTCATTCTGATGAATATTTGTCACAGGTACTTCAGCTGTTGGAATCAGATAATAATCCCACCCCTCAAGCTTGAAGAGATCTTCAGCAAATTTAGGCAATTGTCCTGTACTTATCATGCTTTGTTTGTTGACGATAAACGGAGGCAGTATTTCTGTGTAACCATGCTGAGTCGTATGCGTTTCAAGCATAAAATTAATCAATGCTCTTTCAAGTCTTGCACCGGCTCCAATGTAAAGAGGAAAGCGGGCTCCGGTTATCTTTGATGCCCTTTCAAAGTCTAGCACTTTAAGCTCTTCTCCAATTTCCCAGTGGGGTTTCGGTTCGAAGTTAAATTCAGGCGGTTTCCCAAAGGTTCTTATAATCTGATTGTCCGAACTGTCTTTTCCTTCAGGAACAGAAGAATGAGGAATATTGGGAATTTCAAGAAGAATTCTGTTTATTTTTTCTTCATTTTCCGAAAGATCCGAATCAAGAATTTTAATTGTTGTCGAGACCTCGCGCATTTCAAGAACAAGGTCATTTGCATCTTCACCTTTTCTTTTCATAGATGCAATTTTATCCGAAACGACATTACGGCGATGTCTCAATTCCTCAATTTCTGATAGAATTGCCCTTGCTTTAGAGTCATAAATTTTAAAACCTTCAATATCAGCGCTTTTGCAACGGTTTAAAATTGATTTTTGTACCATGTCCAAATTTTGTCTTACAAACTTTATTTCGAGCATAAGAAATCCTGTTATTTTTTATCTCTTCCGGAATTAAGACGACTTCGCAGCATTTTTTAAGAACATATCAATTAATATCAAGCCAGTTTGCTTATAACCATGTACCATCTTTTTAGTCAATGATTTTTATAAGTTGACATTTGTCAACGATTAAGTTAATAAGAGTCCACTATCTCAGGAGATCATATATGGAAGAGATTCGGGGAAAAAAAGTTGAAATACGCAATAATATATCAAAAATATTCAGCAAACTTTCAGCTAATAATATATCTGAGAAAACACAAGGAATAGAAAAAAGGCTTTTTGAATTTGCCAATTTTGTTGAGGCGAAAACATATTTGCTGTATATTAATTCTGCGTGTGAGGTTGTTACCGAAAACATTGTAAAAAAATGTTTTGATAACAATAAAGTTGTCGTTCTTCCTGCTTTTAATGTGCAAAAAAATGAAACAATCTTGATGAAGGTTGACAATTTTAAAACTGATATGAAGTATGGTGAAAAAGGGATTCCGGAACCCGATGCCGCTAAATGTAAAATTATTCCTTTGGAATTTATTGAGATAGCAATTATTCCAGGAATCGCTTTTGATGAAAAAGGTGGGAGAATAGGCTCCGGTGACGGGTCTTATGACAGGTTAATTCCAAAACTCCCTGTTACTACCAGAAAAGTTGCCCTTGCATATGAAAGTCAGATTGTTCAGTATATACCGATGGAATCCCATGATAAATATGTGGATATTATCATTACCGAAGACAGGATAATATACAAGATTTGACCTCCTTATAGAATATCAAATCTAAGGTTGCAGTATTTTTTCAAGTTTCTGAAGATTTGCATCTTCTCCAACAGCAATAACCGTATCTCCGGCCTGAATTTTAGTCTCAAAGGAAGGATTGAAAAGCATATTTCCATCCTGCTTTTTTATCGCTATGATAATGAGGTTATACTTTTGCCTGATTCCGGAATCTTTTAACATGATGTTTATAATGCCTGAAGAAGAGCTGACAGGAATTTCTTCCATTTTTATGTCTTTACGCTGCTCGGCAAAGGCAAGGTCCAAAAAACTTGTGACCGTTGGACGCAGAATTCTCTGAGCCATGCTGATTGCGCCAATATCATACGGCGACACTACATTATTGGCTCCTGCGGCAAGAAGTTTGGATTTCGATTCATTCCGGCTTGCCCTAGCCGTTATAAACAAATGGGGATTGAGTTGTCTCGCGCTGAGAACAAGAAAAACATTGTCTGCATCTGTAGCAAGCACTGCGACAAGTCCCTTGGCTGTTTTTATACCTGCTTTTATCAGATTCTCTTCATCTCCCGCATCTGAGGGCAGATATAAAACCCCGTCTTCTTCCATGACCGGGATAAGATCCTTGTTGTTTTCTATAACAATAAGGTCAAAATCTTTCTTGATCATCAGGTTTTTACACAGCATTTTTCCGATTCGCCCGTACCCGCAAACAATATAATGGTTTTTTAGCCTGCCAATTTTTTTATCCAAATTCCTCCTCCCCAGAATATCTCTAATTCTTCCTTCTACCATGAATTGAACCATGGCACCTGCAATATATAAACAAAAACCAACCCCGAAAAAAACTAGCAGCATTGTAAAGATACGGCCAGCCCTGCTTACTGAATGAACTTCACCGTATCCAACGGTAGTGAGAGTTATTATGGTCATGTACATGGAATCAAGAAGATCCCATCCCTCGATCATCATATACCCCGTAGTTCCTACAATACTTACAAAAAGCGTCAGCAGGAGTGACAATACAAGATGTTTTGTGCTGTCCATGGATATTCCATAAAATATTTAAAAACAGACCGATTTTTCAGAAACAGTTCAACATTTATCTTTTTGTATCCTAATAAGATAAACTGGTGAAACTTTCAAGACTTGAATTCTTGACGCCGGATAATTCATTTGGTAGGAAACCAAGGATGAATGAAACCGCATTGAAATATGAGCGAATGCGCGAAGAAATGGTGAGAACCCAGATAGAAGTCCGCGGTATAAACGACCCCAAAGTGATTTTTGCTATGCGAAAAGTTCCGCGGCACTTTTTTGTGAGTGATGCTTTGATGGATCAGGCTTACGGCGATTTCCCCCTTCCTATCGGCGAACAGCAAACTATATCACAGCCTTATATAGTCGCTGAAATGACTCAAGCCCTCAATCTGAATAAAGAGGACAGGGTCCTTGAAATTGGCACAGGGTCCGGTTATCAGGCTGCGATTCTTGCTGAAATAGCTTTTCGTGTTTATACAACTGAAAGGATTCATTCTCTTTATGTAAAGACCCGTAATCTTTTTGACAGGCTACATTACCATAATATTGTTACAAAATATTCCGACGGAACGCTCGGATGGGAGTCTGAAAGTCCTTTTGATGCAATAATAGTTACGGCCGGTGCGCCTGATATTCCAAAGGTTCTATTGAGTCAGCTTGCGATGGGTGGACGATTGATAATTCCTGTCGGAAATCAATATACTCAGGATCTGATCAGGCTTTACAGGGATGAACGGGGTATTCATAAGACAAATCTTGGCGGATGCAGATTTGTCAAGCTTGTCGGTGAACATGGATGGAGGGAAGAATAACCGGGTGTTTTATAACGATTTCAAGTTGTTTCCTTTTCTTGGCCTAGCATTTCGAATATCCACAGGAGTGGCAAACGATGCAGCCTTCCTGATGAGTTATAACGCCGCTACATTCAGGACAAATCCCTATCATTGCCCCGCTTTCTATTAAAGACAAATTGGTTTTGTTTCTGAGCACCTTTGCAATTGCATCAGGGCATGACAGAACCATTTCTCCGTTCTGCCATGAAGGGGAAGGGCATCTTATTCCGATCAGTTGTTTAATTACGGCTTCAACTTTTATGCCTGACCGGAAGGCAAGTGAAATAAGACGGCCCGCCGCTTCAATTTGAGATGACGCGCATCCTCCTGTCTTTCCCATTTGGGCAAAGACTTCGCACATTCCTTTGTCATCAGTATTTATAGTGACGTACAATTTCCCGCATCCTGTCTTGATGCGTTCTGTAGTGCCGACTGTGCGTTCAGGTCGAGGTCTGGGGGCAATTTTAACCGAATCATTTTTTTCAGCACCGATACTTAACACTTGCTGGTCCCGGCTTCCGTACCGGTATATTGTAACTCCCTTGCATCCGTTCTTGTGGGCAAGCAGGTATACTTTTGCAATATCTCCCCGTAAAGCTTCGGCTCTGAAGTTTACTGTCTTTGAAACTGCATTATCGGTAAATTTCTGGAAAGCAGCCTGAATGTTTATATGCTTTTCGGGCGATATTTCGTGAGATGTTTTGAAAAGAGCTTTAATATTATCCGGGACTGTTTTTATATCCTGAATAGACCGGCCTTCTGATATGTCCTCAATAAGATTTTTATTATAAAAGCTTTCTTTCTTTGCAATCTCCAGAAACAGGGGATTTATCTCCGAAAGCGATTTCCCTTCAAGAACTCGTCGAATCTGAGCAACGGCAAATATTGGTTCAATGCCGCTCGAGGTCCCGGCTATAATGCTGATGGTCCCTGTGGGGGCTATTGTTGTGGTGGTTGCATTGCGCATATAAGGCGTTTGGGGGTTATCATAAATACTTCCTTCATAAAATGAAAAGTTACCTCGTTTTTTTGCAAGAGCTGCGGATGCAATTTTCGATTCTTCAGAAATAAACGACATTACCTTTTCTGCTTCTGATGATGCGTCATCCGAATCGTAAGGTATTCCCAGTTTAATAAGCATATCGGCAAAACCCATTACCCCAATGCCTATCTTTCTTGTTCCTTTGCTTATTTTTTCTATGCGGGGGAGAGGATACTTGTTTATCTCTACAACATTATCTAGAAAATGGACTGCATCATGAACGGTTTTTTTCAGGCGGTTATAATTTATCGCCTTTCCCGAAAGCATTCCGGACAGATTGATAGAGCCGAGTGTGCATGATTCATACGGAAGAAGCGGCTGTTCCCCGCATGGATTTGTTGCTTCAATATTTCCGAGATGAGGAACAGGATTGTCACGGTTGATTCTGTCTATGAATATTATCCCTGGTTCACCTGTCAGCCAAGCGGAATTCACTATCGAATCAAATATTATTCCGGCTGAAACGCTTCGAACGGCCTGTCCTGTCCGCGGATTTATAATGTCATACTCGGAATTATTCTCAAGCGCACCCATGAATTTTTGTGTGAGTGCAACCGATATGTTGAAATTATTCAACACATCCTTGTCATTTTTCAGGTTAATGAAAGATTCGATATCTGGATGATCCACTCTTAGGATACCCATATTTGCTCCTCGCCGGGTACCGCCCTGTTTGACCGTTTCTGTCGCGACGTCAAAAACGTTCATAAAGGAGATAGGTCCGCTTGATATCCCGGCGGTTGACAGCACTATGTCCTTTTCAGGACGTATCCTTGAAAAAGAGAAACCCGTGCCCCCCCCGCTTTTATGTATCATGGCCGTATGTTTTAATGTCTCAAAGATGCTGTCCATTGAATCTTCAATTGGCAGTACGAAACAAGCTGCGAGCTGGCCAAGGCGCCTGCCGGCATTCATAAGTGTCGGGGAGTTGGGCAGAAACAAGAGATTGGTCAAAAGGGATAGAAATTTTTTTTCTGTTTTTTCAACATCAAAAGGAGAGTCAAATAAAGAGTCGGCGGAAGCAATATGCTTTGCAACCCGTGTAAACATATCTTCGGGGGTCTCTGTCGCTTTTCCATCCTTATCTTTTTTTAAATAACGTTTTTCGAGAATTATTCCGGCATTATTTGAAAGAGGTTTTTTCATGGTTGTTTCCAACTTTTTTCGGCTGGGAATCTCTATTTCCCGCATAATTCATTTTTCATATGTAATATAAAAGCATTGCATATCGGAGAAATGCTTCTCTGCCTGTTTCGTGTCAGATAAAAACTTCGTTTCAGGTTGAGACCTTCTATGGCAAGAGCTTTTAAAGATCCTTCTTTTAAATCTCCCTCAACGGCCATGGTAGAAAGAATTGATATTCCGGCTTTACTTTTTATCCCTTGCCGCACGGCTTCGGTGCTTCCCATTTGTGCTGAAACGTTAAGATCATCGATTCCGTAACCTATAGCATTCAAATTCTGTTCTATTGATTTTAACGTACCCGACCCGCGTTCTCTTGTAATAAAAGGTTCGCTGAGAAGCATTTTTAAACCGATACTCTTTTTCTTTCCCCATTTGTGATCGGATGGAACGATTAGACGCATTTCATCGGCAATGAGAATCTCCTGGTGAAGCATTTTATCTTTTTTTTCAGCACCTACAACGCCGGCCTCGAGAATTCCGGAAAGAGTCTCATTTATTATTTTTTCGGTGTCTCCGATAACAAGCGAAATTTTTACATCGGGATAAATTTTGGTAAAAGACCCTACGATTCGTGGGAGGATATATTCACCCGGAATTGTGCTTCCGCCTACCACAAGACTTCCTTTTATGATTCCCTGAAATCCGAATAAAGCGCTTTTCATTTCATCATGCAAAGCCATGAGCTTTTTAGCGTAAGAGTAAAGCAATTCCCCGGCTTTTGTAGGAACCGCTTCTTTTGATAAACGATCAATGAGGCGGCAACCGAAATGGGATTCCAAATCTCTTATATGGCTGCTGACCGTGGGCTGGGAAAGATAAGCGGCTTCACCGGCTTTTGAAAAGCTCCTGTGCTCGACGACTTTACAGAAGATGTTAAGGTGCCACAGATCCATTATGTTTTGAATTGGAATTAAAACCGAATTTTTCTTTCAGTTTCTGGTTTACTATCGTAGGAACCATTCCATTGATATTTCCGCCAAACCGTGCCGCTTCTTTTATTATTGATGAACTTGTAAAAATCCATCTCAAGCCGGTCATAAGAAAAACAGTTTGGATTTCCCTGTTAAGGCGCCGGTTCATAAGCGCAAGCTGGAATTCATATTCAAAATCGGATACAGCGCGCATTCCGCGAAGAATCGCGTGGCTTTTTTTCTTTGCGGCATAATCCACAAGAAGTCCGTTGAATGTGTCTATTTCAAAATTTTTGAATTTTTTTAAACTTACTTTCAGCATGTGGATTCGTTCTTCGACCGTAAATAAAGATTCCTTGCCCGGGTTATGCAAAATGGCAACTATTATTTTGTCGAAGAGCTTAAGACCTCTTTCAAGAATATCAATATGACCATTTGTAACAGGATCAAAAGAACCGGGATAAATAGCAATTCTTTTCATTGATTTATAATCCGAGATTATTGTTTAAGGTTATTCTATACATTCGCATAATATCTTTGATGCTACAAGTTTCTCTCTTATATCATATATTTTATAAACGAAACAAGGGTTTTTCCATATCTTCTCCGGTCTTCAATTTTGTAACCGGGAATATCTTCAGGGATAGTTTCGAGTAAATCATGTTCGATTACCAGCAGGGCTTCTTTTTCCAGAATATGGCTTCTGGACAGGTTCACCAAAGCCGGCCTGATCAAATTCTTGTTATAGGGAGGATCCATAAAAACAAGATTTACTTCAGGAAACTCATGCCTGAAATCAATAAAATTACTTTCAATATTTAATCTTCCTATTTTAATTCTGGCACTGAGTCCGCAAATTTCAATATTTTTTTTTATAATTGAAAGCGCTTCTTTATCGTTATCGATAAAGAGTGCAAAAGATGCCCCTCTGCTCAAGGCTTCTATGCCCAGAGATCCGGTTCCCGCAAAAAGGTCAAGCACTACTGAACCGGCAACACGGGCGGAAAGAATGCTGAAGATACTTTCTCTTAATCGATCCGCTGTGGGTCTTATCCTGATGCCTTTTGGTGAAAAAAGCTTTTTGCCTTTTAAATCACCACTTATAATCCTCAAGCCCATTAGATTACAAATTCTTTAATTTTTTATGAAGATAGCTTCGCCCGAGATCTATTTTCTTTGCCGTTTTTGAAATATTTTTTTCATTTTCCGAAAACTTCCTTTTAATAAATTCTTTTTCGAAAGCTTTTTTGGCGTCTTTCAAACTGTCAATCTGGAAGAACTCCTGTTCGGCAGATTCAATTATTTCTATTACAGGTGGTTTATACTGGACCGGAATATCAGAAACACCAACCATACTTTTTTCTACCATTATGGAAATCTGCTGAACTAGGTTCTTCAGCTCCCTTACGTTGCCGGGCCAGGAATAGTTGCATAATAATTCAAGGGCTTTAGGTGAAAGAATTTTCTTTTCACTATGAAATTGTTTAGCGCATTCGGAGAAAAAAGTATCGATCAAAACAGGAATATCCTCTTTACGGGTTCTTAAAGGAGGAACTTCTATAGGAACAACATTAAGCCTGAAATAAAGGTCTTCCCTGAAATTTCCTTTCCCGATCTCTTTTTCAAGGGACTTATTGCTCGCTGCAATTATCCTAACATTTACATTTAAAGTCCTGTTTCCACCAACTCTCTGAAACTTTTTTTCCTGAAGAACTCTTAAAATTTTAGCCTGGGTTTTTAAGCTCATATCTCCGATATCATCAAGAAAAATGGTCCCATTATCAGCCAATTCAAATTTTCCCCTTTTTTTAGCAGTTTCCCCGGTGAATGCCCCCTTTTCGTGTCCGAAAAGTTCGCTTTCGATAAATTCTTCAGGAATGGTTGCGCAATCAACAGTTATAAACGGTTCTTCAACCCTGGCGCTTAGCTGGTATATGGTGCGTGCAACCAGCTCTTTGCCTGTTCCATTCTCGCCCGTGATCAGCACCCATGCATCTGTCGGGGCAACAGCAGCTATCTTTTTCTTCAATTCAACTATCGTCGGGCTGGTTCCGTTTATGGCATGCTTTTCGATAGTTTTTTTTCTAAGATACCTGTTTTCCTCTTCCAGGCGCCTGAAATTCAGCGCATTACTTATGGCAACAATTATCTTGTCTATTGACAGGGGTTTTTCTATAAGATCGTATGCTCCGAGTTTTGTTGCTTTTACGGCAGTTTCGATATTCCCATGGCCTGTGATAACTATAACCTGCACATAAGGATTCTCCTTTTTAATCTGTTTTAAAGTTTCAATACCGTCTATACCCGGCATCCATATATCCAGGAGAACAAGATCAGGAGATTCCTTTTCTATAATCTTCAGTCCTTCATATCCGTTCGAAGCTGTCATGACTTCAAAGCCTTCATCGGTAAGAAGGCCGCTTAATGATTTAAGAATTGACGGTTCGTCATCGACAATTAGTATGGATGGAAACATTTTTTTTATTCCTTCAAGAATACGACGGTTAAAACAAATTTCAATTAGGACGCAGGTTTTCGCAAATATCCGTAAATAATTATTTTATTAGCTCTTTATATTTAAAATTTCTAAAATCAGAGTCCAAAATACAAATTCCTATATAATTAAATTACAGGCAGCTCAATGATAAATTTTGTTCCTTTCGGATAATTGTCTTGAACCCGGATAATACCTTTATGGTCGGCAATAATTGTGTTTACTATAGTGAGCCCAAGGCCTGACCCGGTTTTTTTTGTTGAAAAAGTCGGTTCGAAAAGCCGCGTCTTATCTTCTTCAGATATACCTGCTCCGTCATCAGCAACTTCAATCCTTACTGATTTTAATTCATTATCGTGCTCAAGTGTAATAAGAATATTACCGTGATCTTTAATTGCAGCAACCGCATTATCAACCAGATTGATCATCGCCTGTTTTATCTGCTGCCTGTCCAGGTTAAGACGCGGTATGTTATCAGGAATATTTACGCCGAACAGAATTGTTTGATGGCCTTCCTTATAAAGCGCAATCGTCTCTCTGATTATTGAAGGCAAATCACACGGAACCGGATTTGCCGTAGGAAACCTCGCAAAGGATGAAAACTCATTAACAAGATTTCTAATTAAATCAACATGATCAATTATCATGCGGGTACATTCTTCAAATATCGGTTCGTTGATCTGTTTCGAATATTTTCGTTTAAGTCGCTGCGCAGACAGTTTTATCGGCGTTAAGGGATTCTTTACTTCATGCGCTATTCGCCGCGCTACCTCCCTCCACGCGGCCATCCTCTGGGCTTTCTCAAGTTCGGTCAGGTCGTCAAAAACCATAACCAGCCCCACGTGCTGATCGGAATCATCTTTTAATGCATTGACATTTATAAGAAAACTCCGGCGTCTTTCCCCGATGGAGAGACTTAAGGGTAATTCAACAGCATTATCTTTTGAAATTGAGAGGCTTTCCATTATTTCGCCGGCAAGGCTAAGATGCTGATCTTTCAAAAGCTCTTTATAGCTTTTTCCTATAATTTCATCAGGTTCAAGACTTAGCATCTTTTCTGCCGACTTATTTATTGTAGTGATAATTCCGTCGGCATCAAGAGTTATAACTCCTGTCGAGATGTTTTTTAATACGATTTCCATGTACCGGCGTCTTTCTTCAATCTCGATGTTTTGCAGCCCAAGCATTTGTGCTGAAAGTTCGAGTTGTTCCCTGCCGGTCCTAAGATCCTTTGTCATTTTATTAAATGAGTTGACAAGGCTTCCAATTTCATCATCTGCCTTTATATCAATGCTGAAACCAAGATCTCCTTCAGCGACTCTCCGTGTACCCTCAGCTAATTCCATGATAGGGATAGTAATTGATTTGGCAAGATAAAAACCGAACCAGATGGCGCAAAAAAGCACAAGCAATGCAACGATTGAGAGTAATATATAATATGAAATCTGAATCGGCTTTTTATATAGTTTGATTTGCTGGTATTCTTCAAAGCCTAGGGAAATAGATTTCATTTTGTTGGAAAGATGATTGGAAATCAGGCTTGTCAAAACGATATACCCGTTTGCCTCATTGGGCTGGACTCCGAAAGGCACTGTTCCGATAATCCGAACAA
>Ga0268284_1001057_pt1 | contig 15489 bp, 11 predicted proteins | sample saktaG_14_FD_190137 | JGI IMG/M metagenome (GOLD analysis project Ga0268284, IMG submission 190137) | Saline water microbial communities from Sakinaw Lake, British Columbia, Canada - sak_2013_06_06_40m | ecosystem: Environmental > Aquatic > Non-marine Saline and Alkaline > Saline ...
TACCACCTGCTGTTGCTGCTCCACCAAAAGTATAGATCATTTCGTCATCGTAGGCCACATAGGGAAAACTTACTAATTTGGGAGATAGATGTTGTCCTTTATGAACGACCCCCCAACACATAGAGGTTCCCGCCATGGCAACTTGGCTTTTTTCTTCTAGGACACCGGCACTTAAAGAAGCCACCGGTGCATCTATACCTCCGGCTACCACCGGTGTTCCTTCCAATAAACCACACAATTTTGAGGCTTCTTTGGTTATTTTACCTACAATATCTGCAGATTTTACAATTTGCTGTGGTAATATGGATATAGGGATATCGAGTATGTTACACATCTCTTTTGACCAGGTTCTTTTTTTAATATCAAAAATTCCACCAATATTGCCAGCAGATGAAAAGTCCGTAATGTTTTCTCCGGTTAATTGGTATATGACATAATCTTTAGGGGTTATAAACTGGGATATTTTTTTCCAATTATCCGGTTCATTATTCTTAATCCACATCATCTTGGTAAATCCATAGTAAGAATCAACATAATTACCGGTAATTTCAAATATCTTATCTTTATCAACATTCTCCTTTACCCATTGTACTTCATCCGTTGCCCGTCTATCCATCCATATAAGACAGGGTCTTATAGGCTCCATATCTTTATCAACGGGGATACCTGAGCCGCCATAAAGTCCACTCAAGGCAATCCCGGCGATATCAGATAGTTTCACTTTTGATTTCTTTATTGTTTCTTTGATGGTATCAAAGGTAGCTTTTACCCATACATCCGGCCATTGTTCTGCCCAGGAAGGTTTGGGCTTTATTACATCATATTCTGAAAAGGCAGAAGAGATTATTTTACCATCAGGATCTACCAGTACCGTCTTGAGATTCTCAAGCATAATTTATATATCCTCTTACCACTATTTTATTTATTTTTAAAAAATCAATACTCAAATCTTTACAAAAATATCACTTGTGTTAATAAATTACCATCCATCCCATTTTAAAATTTTTTTAATATTCAAAAAATCCAAAGAACCATCATATAGTTTATCTCTAAGATAGAAAGTACCATCCGTTATCAAGTGTAAAACATTTTACTTATTTCAATATATCTTTAGCTTTATTTTCATTAGATAAATATTTACATCTTTACTCTTTAACAAAATAATTACAAACATATGATGCAAACTCTTCCAACAATCCCAAATCCCACAAAAGTTGCAGTACTGTATATCTACTCCTAATCTCTTTTGCAAATATTATACTATTTAAAATAGTATTGCTATCTACGCCCACTTGTAAAGGGTTAATGGGTGCATCTACTTTCTGTAATATTGCCTCAATTTCTTTAGCGCTGGGAACAATCTTTTTTATTATTCGAATAATATCATTCCATTTACTTTTAATAATTTGAATGCGCTTATTGTATTTTTCTATAGAATTCTTCTGCACCTTTTCCTCTAATGTAATAATATCAGGGGCCGCAGTTTTATAAATTTTTTCAATACATTTTACCCATTCTTTTTGATTAAAACTATCTACTTTATCAATTGCATCATTGAAATTTACTGTTTTTGTTACCAGTAATTCATATAATTTTGTAATTATAAGCGTTGCAATTCCTACTTTTGTTCCGTGCAGTATGGCTTTTTTGCCCTTAAGTAAAAACATCATTTCCCAAAAATGAGAGAGGTGGTGTTCAGAACCTGCAGCGGGTCTTGAATTTCCTACAAAACTCATTGCAATACCACTTAACACAAGCCCTTCCATAAGATTTTTAATTGCGGAACTATCTCTGTTTTTAATGCCGTCAATATTGCTCACACATTTTTGTATAGAACTTCTTATAATATTAACGACAGTTTCACAATAATATTCTCCATTAATAATCCTACCTAATTCCCAATCACACAGACATGTATATTTTCCGAGTATATCTCCTAAGCCCGCTGTAATCATTTCCATAGGAGCATTTTTAATAATATTAATATCTGCTATAATAGCTTTGGGAGAAATAGTTTCATATGTTGTTTTTAAATCATTGACAATTAACGATGAAACGGTTGAAGCGTATCCATCCATTGAAGGTGCAGTTACTACAATAAAATAGGGAATACTTAATTTATAACTCAGATATCTTGATAGATCGTTTAAAGTCCCCGAACCAATAGCAAGAATTAAATCTGTATCGTTAGGAATTTGAATTAAAAGTTTACCAACTGCTTTTTCATCTGGAATTAAATGTTCTTCATCTTCAAAAATGTATTTTTTTAAATCAAACCCGTTTCCCTGTAATGCTGTTTCGGTAATTTCTCCGGCAACTTTATAAGTATTGTCATCGGCAATAATAAAGATTTTTTTAAAATTATATTGGTTTATTAGAGAAGGTAAGGAAGCAATTGCTTCTTTTTCTATTATAATATTATCGATATCTACTCTATGTTCTTTGCCGCAATTACAAGTAAACTTTGTCTTAAGAAAATCTCTAATTTCAAATTCCTTGAAATTTTCTAAATTCATTAATTAATTCTCCTTACTAGAACACGGCAACAATTGTTTTGTGTTTTGAATAGTTTATTGAACATATAGTAATTAGTGTATTCGGAATACAACAGCCTTATTTTATTAGTTAAATATTTGTTAATTTAAATAAATCATCTTTTGTATGCTTATATATATTTATATAAACTTCAAATAATTTTGCATAGCGCTCGTGCCATGTATTATCAGGCATGATAACCTTTTTTATTTTTATTGATTTCCGGACAATATCCCTAACGTTATTATATAATTTTACCCCTACACCTGCTAATAGTGCATCTCCAAATGGAGCTCCTGTCGAGGTTTCAGGTACCAATATAGGCATATTAAGCATTGAAGCTTTAATTTTAAGCCATAAATCACTATTACTTCCCCCGCCTACTGCTTTCAGTTTATTAACTTTCAAACCTAATTTAGTTACTTCTTTTAAATTATGGTATAAAGCAAAGGAAGTTCCTTCCAAAATCGCTCTAATCATTTGCTTACGGGAAGTATTTAATGTTAATCCAATAAACATTCCTCGTGCGTGGGAATCCCAGATAGGCGATCTTTCTCCCATCATATAAGGTAAGAATAATAAATTACCTGCTCCTGCCTCTACTTTACTGGCTTCTAAATCCATAAGTTCAAAAATATTAAGATTTAATTTCTGAGCTACTTTTTTTTCAGTATTGCCAAATTGATCTTTAAACCATTTTAAACATGCTCCCGTAGAACTCATTGCTCCGAATATTAAACAATGATTTCCGAACCCTTGATACATGGCTATCAAATTTTCATTATTTTTCCATTTATCAGAAGCTATAAGTAAAACCGTAGAAGTGCCCGTCATTTCAACTGCTTCACCGGAATTAATAACTCCTGCTTCTATAGCTGCGGCAGAACCATCAACCGTACCTGCAATTACAGGAATTCCTTGACTTAAACCTGTCATTGCTGCTGCCTTTTTAGTTACTGTCCCAATAATATCTGTACATTCATAAATTTTCGGTAATATCTTTGGAGAAATATCCAACTGCTGACATAATTCTTGAGACCATCTGTTTTTATTTTTATCATATATTTGTGAAAGACTGGCATGTACCTTGTCTATTGAAAAACATCCAGTTAATTTATAATTTACGTATCCATTACATTGTAATATTTTATGAGTACGATTTAGTAAATGGGGTTCATTTTCCTTAAACCATAATAATTTTGGAAAAGCAAAATATGGATCAATGCGATTTCCAGTAATTTCCTTTATTTTTGCTTCCCCTATTTTTTGTCTTAAGAAATCACACTCTTTTTCCGATCGCCGATCCATCCATATTAATGCATTGCGTAAAGGATTTCCCTTTACATCTAAGGGCAGCACTGTAGGGGCCTGTGAACTAACTCCAATAGCGGCAATTTCATATTTGTTTATCTGGAGATTAGTTGTAATTCGATAAATCGTTTCTACCGTCGCTTCCCACCATTGCTCAGCATCTTGCTCTGCCCACCCAGCTTCTGGAAAAAATGTCGGATATTCAGCACTTTCTTGGATTAATATCGACCCATCTAAAGCAAATAATACAGATTTAACATTTGTTGTACCAATATCAATGCCTAAAATACATTTACTCATATTAGCTGCTCCAAATATATTTAAAAAACCTTAGAACAAAGCAAATAACCAACCTGCATAGCAGGTGGCTTTTTTATCTCACCCAAACCTATAGCTCTACACAATATCCACGGATTAAAAATAGTTTCCCCAATAGGGTTTCCTTTTGAGAGCAGGATAACTTTTGAAGAGTTTTATCAATGTCTTGGCCTTAATCTTCCCATTACTTCGAATATCGATAATCTGGGAAGCATAGAAGATACCGTATGGATACGGTCTTATTTTACATTAAGCTCTAAACACTCTCTTTAACTCCTTTCCATTTATCCATCGTATAACATCTTCTACTATCATTTTCGATTGGTAGGTCGGCACATCATCAGAAGCACCTGCAATATGTGGGGTAAAAGTAATATTTTCCATATTTAAAAGTGGATGATTAGAAGGTATAGGCTCATACCAATATACATCTAAAGCAGCACCCGCAATCTTTTTATTCTCTAATGCTTTAATCAATGCATCTTGTTGAATAATCGATGCCCGAGCAGTATTAATAATGTATGCATTAGACTTCATTAGCGAAAGCTCCTTTTCACCTATTAAACCTATTGTTTCTTCCGTAACCTTACAATGAATAGAAACAAAATCAGCTAAGCTCAAAAGTGTATTTAGGGATACTAATTTTACCCTTATTATTTTTGCATCTTCTTTGGAACAATATGGATCATATGCAATAATATTCATATCAAATGCTTTTGCAAATTTTGCTACACGTTTCCCAATGTTTCCCAACCCAACTAACCCTAACGTTCTACCCTTGAGTTCGTATCCTCTAAATTTTTTATACGGGCTGTCTTCATCTATATTCCACATCACGTCATCCTGATGAGGTGTATTGTATATATCCCTGACAGGTTTTCCTAAATATTTTCCAATTTTCATGCCATGATATGCTTTTGCAATATGACGTAATTCTGCCAATATTAATCCCATGGTAAATTCGGCGGCTGAATTTGCATTACGTCCTGGAGTATAAATTACAGGTATATTCATAGCACTCGCTGCTTTTACATCAATATTAACAGGATTGCCTCTCGGACATCCAATTAATTTTAGTTTTTTTGAATTCTTTATAACTTTTTTTGTTATATTTTCATAACTTGCAATTAGTATATCTGTATCTTGTAATATCTCTATAAGTTCATCTTCATTAAGTAATTTCCCATTTTTAACCCAACCTGTCATAGTTACATCACAATATTCCCTTAATTGATTTAGTTCATTTTCAATAATTGTTGCAGTTACTACAGCCTTGTATTTTTTCATAAAAAGCCCTCTTTCACTTTATTCTGTCTATAGTCAACAATATTTTTTTATATTTTTACTTTTGTTATAAAAAAACAATATTAATCTACCTACTACTTTTGTCCATATTTTTCTAAATAAAACTTACGCATAAGATCAACATCTTCATTTGTTAAACATACAGGACCACCAAATGCTTGTGTGTCAATAAATACCTTAGCTGCTTTTTCCACGATTTGAGACGTTATTAAGGCCTCATCTAAATTTCTTCCAAGACAAACAGGACCATGATTTGCTAAAATTGTAGCATTTCTATTTTCAAGTTTTTTTATCGCATTTTTTACCATTTGTTCTGAGCCCGGTAATGCATATTCTGTAATTCTTATAGAGCCCCCTATAATTTGTACCATATCATCAAGTATGGGTGGTATATCTTTGCGGGCTGCAGCAATAGTGCATGCATTAATAGAATGAGTATGCATCACCGCGTTTATTTCTGGACGTGCTTTATATATTTCTGCATGAAGCGGAAACTCTATAGATGGCTTCAATTTTCCCACATAACTCAAGTCATGTATATTTGCCAAGACCATATCTTCTGGTTTAAGCACATTATAACTCATTCCACTTGGTGTGATAATCATGCGATCTTGATCTACTCTTGCACTAATGTTTCCCCAGGTACCTGCTGCAAATCCCATTTTAGACATTTTTATTGAAGTTTCTAGCACTTCTCTTTTGATATCTTCTAATTCCATTTTATCAACAACCTCTTTAAATATTAATTTTAAACATTAATTATATCAAACATATTAAAATATTATATTATTTTATATAGGCACAACCATTCTTATGGCAACAAAACTGATGTTAAATATTTGAATGATAATTTTTTTACACTCATTCATATTTTATACTTAAATGGAGAGGTATTTTATTTTAGCGGAAAATTCCTATTTATTAAAGTGGAAATGGGAATAAATTCCCAGCAAGTTGGGACAAATGATAATCTGTTAAGGTGCCTATCACATCTGTATAAATCTGGTAATCCTATAACACTGTGTAATGCCTTTTATTCTTAATTTCCCATTATTAATTGCTATATAATTCTGAATCCCTATCTTTCCAAAAGTTTTCCATTTCTATTCTAAGGTTTTTAAATATATTATAAAATCGCTTATATTGAATATGTTTATTTATGTCAGGAATAAATTTTGTTTCTTCCTTTCTTTTTATTCCAGAAAAATCATTACTGTGTGTTAAGCTAACTTTTAAAGTACTGACTATCCCAGCTATGCCTAGTTGATTTACTATAGAGCGCACCACTTTTTTCCCCAAACAATCAGAAATCATTTGACATAACATTTTGCTTTTTGAACCTCCACCAGAAATATAAACCATATCATAAATTTGCGGAAGCGATTGATAACAATCATATAATGAAAATACAAGTCCTTCGTATGCTGCTTTTACCATATCTATTTTATTGTGTGTAGATTTTAATCCATAGAATCCTCCACACGCAAACGAATTTTTAAAAGGAGCTCTTTCTCCATATATATACGGATGGTATATAATACCCCTACTCCCTAATGGTACTTTTAATAGTCTATTCTCTAATTGTTTAAAAGTTAAATCAGGATAAAAAATATTTTTTATCCAATCTATTGTTGATGTGCCGTTTAATGTTGGCATGAGGTTCATATATTTTTCTGGCACTATATAGCATATTCCCATCCCATTTTTAAAGTCTATATAGTTTTTATCAAGTATAATTTCGTTACATAAAGTAGTGCCTACTATCGTACATGCTTCTCCATTTTGTTTCATTCCAGCTCCCAATGCAACTGCTGTAACATCGACTGCACCTGCAATTACAGGTATGCCTACTTTAATGCCTGTTTGATTACTTGCAATTTTTTTGACATTGCCAATAATAGTTGTAGATGGTACAGCTTCGGGAAACAATTTCTCACATTTTTCCAAATCCATTATTTCTAAAATTTCACCAACATATTTTTTTGTAAAAATATTTAACAAGGCAGTTGAGGCATCTGAATAGTCTGTTACTAATTCTCCTGTAAGCATAAAATTCAACCAATCTTTGCAATGAAGAATAGTTGATATTTTTTTAAAATTTTCTTTTTCTTTTTCTTTTAACCATTTTAATAATATATGAGGTGATCCTGCATAAACAGGATTTGCAAAATTCTTTATACAAATTTTATCAATATCATCCCTATTTGGTATTTTTAAATTTTTTGTACGTGTATCATTCCATAACAATGCGTTTCTTACAGGTTTACCTTTGCTATCAACCGGCCATAATCCATCGCCCTGCCCTGTTATACCTATTCCAACTAATTTATTCCATATTTGTGGGTTCCTTTCGCTAAGTGACCTTGTAATTTTACACATCGTATTCCATAATTCCATCATGTTAATTTCGCATGCACCCTCAAAGGGGAATAATACTTTTACAGGCATACTTGCAATATCAATTTGATTCCCTTCACCGTCAATTAATGCTGCCTTTATTCGCGAAGTACCTGCATCTATGCCTAAAAAATACATAAACTATCATCACCTCACCATAAAAGACTTATATAACATAAAAAATATTTAACTATACTATTTGATTAAATTTTAGACTACTCCCTATCTCTATTATTCATTGAATAGAGTAATTAAGGAATTAAAATTACTTTAAGAGAATTTTCTCCTTTTTCAGCTATTTTAAAAGCTTTTTGCCAATCTATTAGTGGTAATTTATGAGTAACAACTCCTTCTGTCGGCATTTTATTATTTCCGATCCATTCAATAACAGGTTCATAGCAATATGGGCTAAGATGTGACCCGTATAAATTTAATTCTTTTCTATCACTTATAATACTCCAGTCTACTGTCGTTAAATCTCCAAAAACACTAAATTCTATAAATGTGCCCATTTTTCGAATCGCTTCAAGTCCTTGTTGTACGCTCTTGGGATGACCTGTAGCTTCAATATAGACATCACAACCATAACCATCAGTCATTTTAAGTATTTTTTCAACCACATCTTCCTTTGCCGGATTCATCACGATGTCGGCACCAAATTTTTTAGCAAGCTCTAACCTATCTTCTTTTAAGTCCAATACTACAAGTTTCTTTGGATTCCTCATTCTGATAGCTCCTACCATTCCAAGACCAAGTGTTCCTGCCCCTGACAATACAACAAAATCTTCATTAGTAATATTTGCTCTGTCAACACAATGCTTTGAACAAGCGTACGGTTCAATTAGAATTGCTTTTTCAATCGGAATATCTTTCGGCACAGAATAATTTAAAGCTTCTTTGGGAAATTTCATATATTCTGCCATCCCGCCATTTACATTATTTTGAAACCCATATACGTCATGTTTTTGACACATCCAATGTCTTCCTGTTTTACAAAATTTACATTCCCAACAGGGCACAATCTGTTCTGATATCACCCTATCACCGATATTAAATTCTCCTTTTACCTTAGAACCCATTTCTACGATATTACCTATAAATTCATGTCCTGGAATCATAGGCGCTTTAATATATGATGGATTTCCTTCTCCTCCCCAAAAACTTGGCGCGCCATGGTAGGCTTTTAGGTCTCCTGCACATATTCCACATGCTTCAACTTTGATAACAATTTCACCTTCGTTTGCTTTTGGAATAAAAACTTCCTCTAATCGATAGTCTCCCGGTGCATGCGCAATGAGTGCTTTCATTTTTACAGGCAATCTAGTCATTATAATCCTCCTTCTTAAATATAATACATTCTTAATATAATTAATACCCTACGGACATAATATAAAGTAATTTATCACTTTAATTAAGATTGCTAATCTTGTTCCTTTATTCCATTAAGTTAAGCATCGCTTAACATTTTATAAAAATAATATTTTACTATAATTATGCACTAATCACTTTTTCTGTTTTAGGGTGGAATAAATGTAATCTGTTTTGATCGTAAAACAACTCTAACTCTTTATCTTTTTTTAATTCCATATCAACATTACAATAAACAGAAAATTTAAGATCTCCACTTTTTAAAACCAGATGCATGTCTTCACCTAAAAATTCTTTTATTTCAATTATTCCCTTAAAAGACTTCTGTTTGTCAGATATCTTTCTTGTATAAATATTTTGCGGCCTCAGACCAAGAATTACTTCTTTGAAATTTAATTTATATAATTCTTTAGCTATTTTAGCCTCTGGAATAAATTTAAGTGAACTATTTTCAACTTTTAGAATAATTACATCTTTCTCTGAAATAATTTTGCATCTCATAATATTAATTGGGGGTTGACCAACGAAACCTGCAACAAAAAGATTTATAGGATTATTGAAAATTTCATCTCTTGTACCTACCTGCTGTAATTCTGCAAAATTCATAACCCCAATTCTTTTACCCACAGCAATAGCTTCTGTCTGGTTGTGTGTAATATATAACATAGTTGAGCCAAATTTATGATTTATCTCTTTTATTTCAGCTAATATTCGATACCTTTTTTCTATTTCAATATGTGAAATAGGTTCGTCCAGTAAAAATATAGATGGATCTCTTACCAATGCACGCGCTAATGATACTCTTTGCTGTTGCCCTCCGCTTAAGGCAGTTGTTTTTAAGTCAAGGACATCTCCGATTCCCAATATTTCACTTATATCCTTAATTCTTTTTTTAATTATATTAGGATCTATTTTTTTTGCTTCCAAACAAAGTGCAATATTTTCCTTAACAGTTAAATGAAAATATAATGCATAATCTTCAAATGCAAGAGCTATATTTCTTTGTGCGGGAGTTAGATTATTTGAAAGATTATCACCTATGTACAATTTTCCTTTGGAAATTTCCTCGATACCAGCTATCATCCTTAAAGTAGAAGTCTTCCCACAGCCAGATGGGCCTAATAAAACCATAATTTCTTTATCTCTTATATCCAGATTTAAGTTTTTAACTGCTTCAACTTTTCCTTTTTTGCTCTCATAATATTTATACACATTTTTTAGTGAAACTGACGCCATAAAAAACTCCTTTACTCTTTTAATTTAATGTTTTCATTTGTTTCCTTATCAAAGAATATTAATGATTGATCATCAAAACTTAACCATAATTCTTGTTTATATATTAAAGATAAATCTGGATCATTAACTAATATAGTTAGATCTAAGTTTTTAATTTTTGCATAAAACACCGACTGATTATCGAGAACTTCGGACGTGCCACAAATAGCTTTTAAATTATAAACATCTGAAGGTTTAACTGAAAAACTTATATGATGCGGTCTAGCTCCTACTATATATTCACTTTTCCCATAAATTTTTAAAAGTTTTAAAATATTACCAGAAATATTAAAGACAAAATCTCCTTTAGGACAAAATAATTGGCTATTTTCAAAATTAACTGAGCAATCAAATAAGTTTATTTCTGGCCATCCTACGTTTAGCGCAACTATTGTGTTTTTTGGGAAATTATAAATTATTTCTGGAATCCCAATTTGTTGTATTTCCCCCTTATTTAAGAACATTATTCTGTCTCCAAGAGAAATGGCTTCTTTATAGTCATGAGATGTATATATAGTAGTAGTTTGAAATTTTTCTCTTAAAAAATGAAACTCGGTCCTTAATTGATTTCTTATCTTAGCATCTACATGGGCTAGTGGTTCATCTAATAATAATACCTTGGGCTCTTTTATTAATGCTCTACCTAGAGCTACTCTTTGTTTTTGTCCACCACTTAATTCTGAAGGCAGTCTATCCAACAAATGATTTATATTTAACATCTTTGCAAATTTGTCTACTTTTTCCCTTATTTGTTCTCTATTATATTTGTTCTTATTTGCTGATGATTTAAGCGGGGCTGCGATATTATTAAAAACTGTAAAATGTGGATATAAAGAGTAGTCTTCAAATGTTAGAGCAACATCTCTTTTAGCTGTTGCAATATTATTTATTAAATCTCCATCAAAATAAATTTCACCATTTTCTATATTCTCCAATCCAGCAATTACTTTTAAAAATGTGGTCTTGCCAGCCCCAGAAGGTCCAAGGATAATAAAAAATTCTCTATCGTTAATCTCGACTGACAAATTATTGAGCGCAACTACTTTTTCAAATTTCTTTGTAACATTCTTTAATGATATCTTGGGCATTTTATCCTCCAAATTTTTATTAACAATAAATATTGTAAATACAACGAATTAATAAGTATACTATCTATTAAAATAAACATCTAATAATTATCTTTTTATAGCGCCCATACTCAAACCAGAAATTAAATATCGTTGCAAGAAAATAGAAAGAATTAACAAAGGCAAAGCCGCTCCAATACATATAGCAGCAATTTCCCTAAACATGATAGCATCAGGAGTAAGATATCTCGTTGCTTGAACAGTTACGGGCTGTACATACACTGCAGCTAGTATCATTCCAAATATAAAATTATTCCAGCAATAAATAAATGCTAAAAGAGTTGCTGCAGCAATTCCACTTTTAGCCAAAGGCAATACTAATCTAAAAAAAATCCAAGTCCTTGAATATCCATCAACCATTCCTGCTTGCTCAATCTCAATTGGAATTTCTTCCATATATCCTCTCACGATCCATACTATCATAGGTAAACTAATCAGCTGATATACCCAAATCAGGGAGATATAGGTGTTGTACAGACCAATTTTTGAAAATAATAAATAAAGAGGTATGATAACCAACAGTGGTGGCGCGAATCTAAAACTAAGAATTGTAAAAGCTATATCCTCTTTGCCTTTTAATTTGTATCTGGCTAATACATATGCTGCTGGCAAACCAACAGCTAAAGATATTAAGACAGTGCTTACAACAACAATTATACTGTTCTTAATACCCACTAAAAACCATGATTCAACACCAGCCGAAACACCTGTTGCTCCAACTATTTTTGCCAGACCTAATATATATTGAAAACCTTTAATGGTGGGTTGGAAAAAAAACTTAGGTGGATAAGTAAGAATATCAGGATTAGTTTTTAATGCCATAGTAAGAATCCAATATACAGGAAATAATAAAAAGGAAAAGCTTAATATTAACACTATAGATGTTGATAAATTTACAAAAATATTTTTCCCTATTTTTTTTCTTTTATTCATTATTTGTCCTTTCTATAAATATCTTATTTAAATATTATCTTAAATTTTCTCGCAATACACGCCAATATTTAATTAACCAAAAACAAACAATGTAAACAATTAACCACATAACCAACATAATAGATGACCCATATCCTATCTTATAGTAACTAAATGCCTGAGTATAAGCTTCAACTTGAAAATTCATTAATGTGCTGCCTGGCCCACCCCTAGTTAAACCAAAAATAATATCAAATTGAGCTATTGAATCAATAAATCTAAAAACTAAGCATATAATAATATAAGGCATAAGCAATGGCAATGTAATTTTTCTAAAGGATGTCCATTTACTTAATCCATCTACACTAGCAGCTTCAAGAATCCTTGGAGGTATACCTTTTAAGCCTGCTAACATTATAATAGCAATAAATGGTGTAAACATCCAAACATCTATTAATACTGCCGAAAACAAAGCGTAGCTAGAACTTCCAGCCCAAACAAATTTTCTCGGAATACCAAATGGACTTAAAATATAATTTAAAACACTATATTCAGGATTCATCATTAGTTTCCACATAATAGTTCCTATAATAGGTGAAATCATTAATGGAAAAAGTAAAAATGGTCTTAAGGCCTTCCCTAACCAAGTATCTTGATTTAATGCAAATGCAATGATAAATCCCAATGCAAACTCGAAAAAAAGCACTAAAAAACAATAAGAAAATGTAACCTTAGCATTGTGCCAAAACAAACCACTTCCAAAATATTGTAGATAATTATTAAAACCTACAAAATTAACATTTCTGCTTATTAAACTAGCATCGGTGAAAGAATAATAAATACTGTAACCAAACGGCACTAATATAAGTATTAATACAAATAGTGCTGGTAAAAGTGCAAATATTGGCCCCTTTTCAGCTAATCTAGACTTCAAATTAACACCATTCATGTCTTTTCCTCCAAAAAAAACCTCTTACTTTAAGATGGGCATGCTAATCTCTTATATTTTGTTTTACAATATTAGATTAACATGCCCAATATTCTAACTATCTTTTTATTTTAACGTTAAATCTTTAACAAGTTTCCCTAATGTCTGCTCGATATCTGCACCTCCGACCATTTCTTGTATAGCTACAGCCCACGCTGTATTTCTTTCAACCATTCTTGCTTGGGGAGTAAATAATACAGAGCAATTATTTATAGAATACCTAAATGTTTCAATATAAGTCGGAAACTTAGCTGCCACCCCTGCAAGTAACTCTTTATTCTCCCAACTAGATTCTCTTACTGGATTCATTCGTGCAGTTGCATTCCTCAAGTCATTTTCTTTGCCAGTAGCCCACTGCATGAAGTACCATGCTGCTTCTTTATTGCTGGAAGCTGCGTTCATACTAATATTCCATATCCAGAGATTAGCCATATGCTTATCTCCACCTGTCTTGGTAGGAACAGGTGCCCACTTAATCATGCCTGGCTCACCTACTACAGTGCCTTCAGCATTAACTGCAAAAGTACCCAGAATATCTGCATCTATAGTCATTGCTGCTTTACCAGCTGCTAAATCTGCTAAAACATTATACCATTCATAACCTACCCATCCTTTTGGTCCATAATCTTTTATTAACTTAATAAAATCCTTATGAAATGCAATACCCTCAGGTGATCCCATGGCCGGTTGTAAGTTCTTATCAAAATCACTACCGCCATAGTTGGTAAGTAAACTTATCGGACCAGTATGACACAAATTCCAAGATCTAAGACCACGATGAGTAAAACCAGCTATGTCTGGCTCGTTTTCACTTATTATCTTTGCTGCTTCGTAAACCTCCGGTAAAGTATTTGGAACTTTAATATTATATTTTTCAAATAGATCAGCTCTATAAATTAGTGACATTTGCTCAAAACCAAGAGGAATTGCCCACTGTGATCCTTGTCCTACTGGACTGCCGTCAATCATATTCCATTGAGTAGCTTCTCTTAATCTTGCAAAAATATCTTCAAAATCGTAATCTGAATTTGTCAAAACTGGGTCGGCGATATACTTTTCCAAAGGTTCAAGATATCCTGCAGGAGAGAAAGTCCATATTTGCATTACACCAGTCATTAATACATCCACATCTTTTGATTGAGCAGATAACATTATCATTGATTTGTCGAAAAATTCATCTTCTGAAAGGGATTCCGCATTAACAGTAATCCCAGTCAATTTTTCAAATTCTGGAATTGCACTAACTACCCCCTCTGAATATGGATGCTTACACATCAGTATATTAAGTTTAGTACCTTCAAATTTTTTCCAATCAAATTCAGCAGCAGAAACCATAACAGTTACAAAAGATACGCTAATTATTAATACCATCAACCACAATATCTGTTTTTTCATTTAATTATTCTCCTTTTTTTATTTTTTTTATTTACGCCGGTTCACAAAATTCAATAGTCGTATAAAACCACCCCCCTTTTTTTTATATCATTTACAGGGTGCCATTTAAAAAAACTCTTAAACCCTTGCCTTACAAGACTTCTAGAGCACCTCTATTTTATATTTCACCTCCACCCTCAAAACCCCCATCTAATAAGGGTTTTGGGAAGGTTATTGATAAATTTCTGCTTGTTTTATCTATTTTTTATAGGCTTGGAGGTGAATTCTTTAACCTAACCTAATCTTCTTGGGTTTTCTGAGAACCAATATATTGCAATTTTATGTTTTAGTGTTAGTGTACCGCTGTAATCCCATATTTTTGTCAGTTATTTATTATAATTTGTATTATAGAATCTGCCATCGACTTTAATATTAACCAGCTTGAGACCGCACCTACATCTAAAAAACCTTTAGAACGTTCTCCAAGCCTACTCGCTCTTCCTACTTTTGCAATAAGTTCTTTGGTAGATTCTTTTCCCTTTTCAGCCGCAATTTTCATTTCCTCTAGAGATTCTATAA
>Ga0268284_1001059_pt1 | contig 15466 bp, 15 predicted proteins | sample saktaG_14_FD_190137 | JGI IMG/M metagenome (GOLD analysis project Ga0268284, IMG submission 190137) | Saline water microbial communities from Sakinaw Lake, British Columbia, Canada - sak_2013_06_06_40m | ecosystem: Environmental > Aquatic > Non-marine Saline and Alkaline > Saline ...
TACCTGGTTCGTTGCCCATTCGATACCTGTTGACGCAACGTCGGCATCGCTTGATGAGCCAAGGACTTTTTTCATGAGAGGGGCGGGGAGCCTTGCTCCAAGCGCCAGTTCCGACATTCTGATCATGCCTTTTCGGGTAGTTACTGGCATGATTCCCGGAACGATAGGCACGGTAATACCGGCAAGCTGGCAGCGCTCGACAAAGTCAAAGTAATCCCGGTTGTCGAAAAAGAGCTGGGTGACGATATAGTCGGCTCCGGCATCCACTTTTTCTTTCAGATACTCAATCTCTTTCAGCCGGTTCGGCGTTTCAGGGTGCCCTTCGGGAAATCCGGCAACGCCGACCCCGATATCAGGATAGTTGGTTTTTATGAACCGGACAAGGTCGATGGCATGGGGAAAATCCTTGATCGCTTCGGCAAGCGTTGCTGTTCCTGCCGGTATATCGCCTCTCAGGGCAAGCACGTTGTTGATGCCGTTTTCCAGGTAGTTCTGCAGGATGGATCCGGTTTCATCCCTGTCGGAGCAGATGCAGGTCAGGTGGGAGACAACGGTCAGTCCTGTCTCTTTCCGGATTCTTGTTACCAGATTATGGGTTCTTGAACGGGTAGAGCCGCCGGCGCCGTAAGTGACGCTGACATAGGAGGGGTTGAGCGGCGAAAGCGCAGCAATGGTTTCGAAAAGCGTTTCCCACTCTTCATCTTTTTTTGGAGGAAAGAATTCGAAGCTGAATACAGGTTTTGCGGCGGCGTTCAGGATTTCCTTGACAAGCATGCAGACAGTGATTTTAGGCACTTGATTGAAAAAAAAGAATATACGAAACAATGATTTGCCTCATGTAAAAAATATGAAGGGTTTACATGATTCCGTGCAAGCAGGTCTTGCTCCGTATCCGGCTGTACGTCTTCTCTTTACCGTTGTTACGGGGATTCTTGCAGGGGTATACCTGTCTCTCCCTCTCGGGAGCTGGCTCATCCTTTGTGCTTTTTCATTCGCAGCTCTTCTTGCAGGGCTTCTGTACGATAAAATCAGATGCTCAGGATCTTTTCCGCGGCCTCTGACGGTTTTCGGCTACTCACTTTTCGTGCTCTTTTCTTTTTCCGCATACAGTGCACGCATGCTGCATTATGCCCCGGGAGACGGGCTTATGCAATTCAGCGGAAAAACGGTGCTGCTCTTCGGTCGTGTTGATGACCGGCCGTATCGGTCGGAGAAGGGGATAAGCTGGATCATGGATGTTGAGGAGGTTTTTGATGATGGAAGGACGGTGAAGCTTCATGACCGGGCAAAGGTATTTGTCCGCAACACTGGTGATGAGCGTTTTGCACTCCGGTACGGGGATATGGTCCGTGTGAAGGGCTCGCTTAATCTGATCCCTGAAGCGGCCAACAAAGGGGAGTTCTCCCCCCGGAAGGCAGGCCGCATGAAGCAGGTTTCGGTTCAGCTTTATGCCGCAGGGCCATGGCAGGTCCTGCATGAAGGGGAGCCGAAACTGAACGTGTTCGAGCGTTTCATTGTAAAGCCGGTTTACGACTCGATGATGAAAAGTGTTCAGGAACTCATGCCGGACAGCGAGGAGCGGAAGCTCGCCGCCGGGGTGCTGACCGGTCAGAAGGAGTATCTTCCGGAAGAGGTTTTCGAGGCCTTCAAGATTACAGGGACAGCGCATATTCTTGCTGTTTCAGGGCTTAACGTCGGCCTTCTCGCCCTGGCCATTCATATCTGCCTGCAACGCCTCAAGGTTACAACTGCGGGGAGATGGGCCGCCTTCATTATCGTTGTATTTATTCTGATCGTCTACAGTCATGTGACCGGCAACTCTCCATCGGTCAAACGGGCGGCAATCATGACCGGAGTGCTTATAGGCGGTGAGACGCTCGGACGAAAAACCTACTCCGTGAACTCACTGGCGCTCTCCGATGTTCTCATACTTTTTTTTGATCCTCTTGATCTTCTGAATCCAGGGTTTTTAATGACCAACAGTGCGGTTCTGGCAATTCTGGTGATCTATCCCGGCATTAACAGCCGGCACAGGAAAAAAGGAGGGCTTCTGCGTGCCGCGGGACGTTTTCTTTTCGGCAGTTTTATGGTTACTCTCGCAGCCATTATCGGTGTGTCTCCAGTTATCGCCTTCTATTTCGGGACCTTTTCGATCATCAGCCTTCTTGCAAATATTCCTGTTGTGCTTTTTTCCACGCTGCTGATGTACGCCCTTGTGCCCATGCTGCTCCTTAACCTTGTTTCAGGCTGTGCCGCGTCGTTCTTTGCTGAAAGCTCCTTTTTCCTTGCCGGGCTTACCCTCAGGTCAGCTCTTTTTTTCAGCCGCCTCCCTTTTGCCTCCATCAGCCTGAAGCCGGATGCAGTGGAAGTGCTGCTCTATTACGCACTGCTCAGCGCCATCCTTTTTTTCGGTTTTCGGAAAGCCTGGGGAAAAGTCACGGTGTCGATTCTTCTCGGGACCAATATGCTCTTGTGGTACTCTCTTTTCTTTTATCCGCGCCAGGCACCTCCCGATATGGTGACGGTCAATCTCGGTAGAAACCTTGTCACCCTGTTTTCACCCGGCAGGGAGACGGTGATGATCGATGCCGGAAGGGAGCTGCGCGATTATAGCCGTATCTCGCGGCAGCTTGCTGAATACGGCCTCGCTTCACCTGAAGCTGTCGTGCAGTTTTATTCGCCGGACTCGATTGTTGCACGGGTGCCCGCACGGCGGCATATGCTGAAGGCTGATTCGCTGCTTTCACTGAGCTCAGCAGTCATTGTCCGGCCTGAAGAGAAAGTTCTCAAGCTCTGGAGCCGGAAAGGCTCGCTGCTCCTGGTATCAGGAACAAGCCGTCTGAAGAAGGAAGAGCTTTACAAGGCGGATATCGTGTTTCTCTGGGTCTATCGGTTTGCGGAAAATCAGCAGCAGCAGATTGAATCATGGCTGAACTTCGCCCGCCCAAAGCGGTGTATTCTCGTTCCAGGATCATTTCTTTCCCGTCCTCATCTTGCGGCACTGCACCGTTATGCCTCCGGCCGACCCGGACTTGAAATCCGCTCCAAAACCCGTCAGGTTGTCATAAGGTGACGGTTTCATTTGCTGCCTGTCAGAAGCGATAACCAGCCGATAGAACTTTTGGTATTCAAATATGTTACCTATATTTTGACGCAGACGTTCAGATTGTCTGCGCAGGTTTTTTTCAGACAGGCAGATGCGGTGTAAAAAGCAGTAAATAAAGCCGTTAAAGAGAGTAAATGGGTATTCAGTATACGACGGAAGTCGAAGGGGAAACCCTTTTCGTTCAGGCCTCCGGATTCGACGAGAGTCTTGCCGAAGTTCAGGATTACGGTATGGGTATTATCAGTGCGTGCCTTCAGGGCGGCGTGACTTCCGTTTTTTGCGACGAAACCGACCTCGAGTACCGGCTTGGAACTTTCGACACCTTCCTGTTGGGCGAATTCATTTCCGCACACACCCCCTCAGTTGTGAAGGTTGCGATCGTCTGTAACCCCCAAGGCCTTTCCGATGCGAGCTTTTTCGAGGACGTAGTCGTCAACCGCGGACTCAGATTGCGCGTCTTCACCAACACCGAAACAGCTCGCCACTGGCTCTTTGGATCAACAGTTTCTCCCGACACCGGAGCCTGATCGGGCTGATTTCCGGGATACCTGACATATTGCAAACCGTTATCCCCGTTTATCCCTGCTGAAGAGGCTTGAGCCTATCAGGCTGTCTACTATTTTTGCGATTTCGGGGGATAAGCCGGGAGGGTTGATTTTGCTGATGACCTGGGCGAGGGTGTAGATTTTTCCTTCAAGGGGCAGGAATTTGTTGACCACAACCACATTGTCCTCCCTCAGGCGGCACTCTCCGCCGAGGAAGTTTCCTTTTTCGTAACGCAGGCCGTAGCCGAGCTCCTTTATGGCGGATTCAAGCAGGGAAAGCTGTGCTGTTTTTTTCATGAACCATTCTCCGGAATCGGGTTCAGCGATCAATCGACGAGAGGTATTTCAGGAGTGGTGCAACGTGCAGCGCTTGGATCATGCCGCCGTCAAGCACAATGCTGCGCAGTTCGTGAACACTTACCGGATGCACGGATATCTCCTCTGTTGCATCGAGCTGCTGTGAACCGATCCGCTCTACTCCTTCAGCTATATAGGTGGTGGTGATGTTGTTCTGCAGGGCAGGGTTGGCGCTCAATTCCATCCACGGTCTCCATCTGCCGCCGCCGAAGCCTGTTTCTTCTTTCAACTCGCGCTGAGCCGACTCAAGCAGTGATTCGCCCTCCTTGTCGTGAACGCCTGCGGGAAGTTCGTAGAAGACCCTGCCGATTCCGTGGCGGTACTGGCGTATCAGCACGACTTCCAGCGCTCCGGTGACAGCAATCACATTGATCCAGGGAGGAAACTCCCAGACATAGTAATCGTCAATGACTCTGCCGTTCGGCAGCCGGACGTTGTCCTGCCGCATGGTAAGCCATGGCTTCTTATAGAGGTATGCCGAGCCGAGAGTGGTCCAGCATCCGGGTTCACGGGCGATAGTCATGATTATTCCCTCATTCGCGGGTCGAGGGCATCCCGTACGCCGTCGCCGATAAGGTTAAAGCATACCACCGTAGTCAGGATGGCAATACCCGGAAAGGTTGAAATCCACCAGTAGTTCAAAAGGCTGTCGCGTCCTTCATTGATAATGTTTCCCCAGCTCGGGGTAGGCGGCTGAACGCCGAGACCGAGAAACGAGAGCCCGGCTTCTGTCAGGATAATGCTTCCGATTCTGAGGGTTGCGGCAATAATGACCGGGGTGAGCGTGTTGGGTATAAGGTGGCGGAGTATAATTCTCATGTTGGAAAGTCCAAGGGACTTTGCGGCAAGAATGAACTCCTGCTCCTTGAGCGACAGTACCTGGCTTCTGACGATTCTTGCCACTCCCATCCAGCCGGTGAAGGAGAGGGTGATGACGATAAGGTAGATGGAGTTGCCGAATGTGGCAATGATGATGAGAATGAGAAAGAGCGCCGGAAACGCGATAAGCACATCGACAATCCTCATCATGAAAGCATCGATCCAGCCTCCGAAATAACCGGAGGTTACCCCGATGATTGTGCCGAGGGTGACGGAGATAAGGACGACAAGAAAGCCGATGGAAAGAGAGATTTTGGAGCCGTAGATCACCCGGCTGAGAATGTCGCGTCCATACTGGTCGGTACCGAGAATGAACGTGCGTGTGATGGCAGAAGCGGTTTTTTTGTTTCCGCCCCCCAGAGCCGTTTTTTCTCCGGTTTCCCTCAGTTCGGTCAGGGGGATGGTTTTGGTTCGAACTCCCTGACGGTAGATGACCCTGCCGTCTTCAATGCGGTATTCGTTGACAAACCTGATGGAATAAGGCTCATTGCGTGTTTTCAGATTCTGAAAATCTCTGATGAGGCTGTTGACAAGCAGTATGGTTGTACCGTCTCCTTCCTGCAGAGGTATGATCAGATTCTTCGGCTGTTTGAGCACCAGTGCATCCAGTCTTGAAAGGGGGGGCTGATAGGCTGTGACCAGAAAGTCCTGCTGGTCATAGGGACTGAAGGGGGCGATAAAAGGCGCAAGAAACGCTGCCGAATAGAGTATAAAGATCACTGCTGAAGCGTACAGGGCTATTGAATGGCGCATGAAAGATCTGAGGCTTATTCTTCCGAGGCTCAGCTCCTCCTTTGCCGGTTCAGTTTTCCCGGCATTTTTTTTCCTGAAGAATTTCAGGGTCAGGAGGGCGAGAATTACCGGTACGGCAACAAGGTAGATGGCCCCAATCCAGAATTCAAGGATTTCAGCAGTGAAGATTTCCCTTAAAGCATCAGGCGCTGTTACAAGAAGGGCTATTGCTGTAAATAAAGAACGGAAACTGATCAGGACAAGGTCATACTGAATGACGAGAACGGTCAGAAATGCAAGGAAGGAGAGCAGCAGAAAAAGAATCCGCCCTTTTTTCCGCTTTCGGAACTGCCCTGCGCCCGGAATGGAGATCAACAGGGGAGATGGTGTGCCGGTATCTTTTTTCAAGCTTCAGGTGGCTATCGGTGAATGTTGTTTCATTGAACTGAAAAAAAACAATACTGGGAGCAGAAAATCAAGAGTTGCCTGCATAAAAAAAGCTGCTTTTCCCTGGAGAAAAGCAGCTTTGCATTGTCATGAACCGGAGTTTCAACAGGGCTTGAAAGAAAATCAGCCTGCTGTTGTTTCAGCTGCTTCGGCAGTCGTATCAACATCTTTTTTCGAGGCGAGTACGGTAATGACCGGAGTATCGGGATCATCCATGATCTGCAGCCCCGTGTAGGCATCCATCGGAATTTCCCTGACGTGGATTGAATGGCCGATTTCAAGTGCCGAAACATCAATGACGAAATGATCGGGCATATCATCAGGTTTGCCTTTAATGGTGAGGGCATGGAGGATAATCAGCAGCTTGCCGCCTTTTTCCACGCCTGCGCTTTCGCCTGAAACGGCCACCGGCACTTCAAGCTCGATAATTTCATCAGCCGAGAAGAGCTGAAAGTCGGTATGAATGATCCTGTCGGTCACCGGATGGAACTGAACGTCCTTGATGAAAGAACGTTTGATTTTGCCGTCAGGGAACTGAAGGTCGATAATATGTGATTCGGCGGAATGAACAAGTTTTTTCAGTGCGATCTCGTTGACGCTGACCGGAACCGTTTCTTCGCCTTTATGATAGATAACAGCCGGAACGATGCCGCTCCTGCGCAGTTTTTCCGCCTCTTTTTTCTTTACGATGCGGGGTTCAACTTCCAATACAATAGTTTCCATGCTTCTTCCTTTAGCTCTTTTATCGCTTGTGTTTAATGAATGTTCGTAAGTTTTTCAATGATATTTTTGCTGTCGAACAGGCAGCTGACTGAATCATCTTCATAAATACGTTTGATCGCCTCGCCGATGAGATTGCTCACTGTTACCGTTTCGAGTTTCGGTGAATAGGCGTGCCGGGTGATGACTGAGTCAGTTACGATCAGCTTTTCAAGCACTGAGGCATTGATTCTCTCAATGGCCGGACCTGAAAGGATCGGGTGTGTGGCTGCGGCGTAAATTTTAAGGCCGCCGGCATCACGAATGGCTTTTGCCGCATTGACAAGAGTTCCTGCAGTGTCAACCATGTCGTCAACCAGCAGAACGTTTTTTCCGCTGACATCGCCGATGATGTTCATGACTTCGGCAACATTGGCAGCCGGACGGCGCTTGTCGACGATCACGAGGTCGGTTCCGAGTTCTTCGGCGAATTTTCTTGCAAGCTTTACGCCGCCGACGTCAGGTGACGCAACGACAAGGTTGTCACGGAACTCTCTTTGACGGATATCGTTGATCAGCACCACGCTTGAGTAGAGATGATCAAACGGAATATCGAAAAACCCCTGAATCTGCGGGGCATGCAGATCCATAGTCAGAATACGGTTCGCTCCCGCCTCGGTGAGCAGGTTGGCAACGAGCTTTGCCGTGATGGCAACGCGGGGTCTGTCCTTTCTGTCCTGACGGGCATAACCGTAATAGGGCATGACGGCGGTAATCCTGGCTGCTGATGACCTTCTTGCTGCGTCAATCATGATCAGCAGCTCCATAAGGTTATCGCCCGGAGGATTGGTCGACTGGATGATGAAGAGGTCTGAACCGCGGATCGATTCAAAATAGTTGACCGAAATCTCACCATCTGAGAAATTTTCAACCTTTGCGTTGCAAAGGGGCATGTCGAGGTATTCGGCAATTTTTTCAGCAAGGGCCGGATTACTGCGGCCTGCGAAAATTTTTATGGGTTTTGCCATCGTGTCCTGCATATTACGAATGAAAGGGATTATATTATGGCAGTTTTTCAATGCTCCAGAATATCCGTGGCTGTTTTCCAGGAGATGAATACAAACATTTGTCCTTAAATATAATGAAAAAGCCTTAAAAGTTAATTAAATATTTCCTCTTTCTCAAGCACAGCTATTTACTGAAAAAACATGACTATTCAGGAGATAAGGGAGTACCTCGGCAGGTTTTTTGAATTTGTGGAACTGGATGGAAATGCCGATGAGGTGATTTCCGGTCCGGCAAAAATAGAAACGGCTCAAAAAGGGCAGGTCAGCTTCATCGCCAACGAGAAGTATCTCAAACATCTGGCTTCCACAGGGGCGTCGCTGGTTATTGTTCACCGATCAGTCTGTGTTGATGAGTTCCGCAGCAGGATATCTTTTCTGAAAGTTGCCGACCCTTACTCTGCGTTTGTTTTTCTTCTGCAGAAATTTGCCAAACCCCGTATTGTAGCAGCAAGAGGCATTGCCCCTACGGCTGTTATCGGCGAAGGAGTCTCGATTGGCGAGGGGGTCTCGATAGGAGAGTTTGCTGTAATAGGCGACCGTTGTTCGATTGGCAGCAACGCTGTTATAGGTGCTCATACGGTTCTTCTGCACGATGTTGCCATCGGCGATGATACCGTTCTTTTTCCCCGTGTGTCGTGCTATGACGGTACGGTTATCGGAAAAAGGGTTGTTATTCATTCCGGAAGCGTCATCGGTGCCGATGGTTTCGGTTTCGCACCGCAGAGCGACGGCTCTTATGTGAAAATTCCGCAGATGGGAACAGTCGAAATCGGCGATGACGTGGAAATCGGTGCAAATGCCACTATTGACCGGGCCACAATGGGAACAACCGTTATCGGCAGGGGAGCAAAGATTGACAATCTCGTACAGATTGCCCATAACTGCAGGATCGGTGAAAATACGGTTATTGCCGCCCAGGCAGGCATTTCCGGAAGCGTCACGATAGGCCGGCAGTGCATGATCGGCGGACAGGCGGGATTTGCAGGTCATCTCGAACTTGCCGACCGTATCAATGTAGCAGCCCAGGCAGGTATCTCGAAATCCTTTCTTCAGCCGGGCATTTCACTCCGCGGATATCCGGCACAGCCTATGCGCGACCAGTTGAAGCATGAGGCGATGCAGCGCGGAATCGGAGCCTTGAAGGAGAAGCTTGATCATCTTGACGATGAGATGAAAAAGCTCAGGGGAGAGGCCTGAAAAGGTCCTGCAAACCGGAAGTAAAGAGTTCCCGGAATAATGGCCGTGTTACGGCGTTCATTATTCCGGGAGTGTTCCGTAAAAACGGGTTACGAGAGATTTCGCGGAACCTGCGAGGAGTGGTGGTGCACAATGGGTTGAGGAAGCGATATGTCCACCACGAAGGTAAATCGTGAAGGGAAGGAGAGCAGAACCTGGTCAACTTCGAATTCAAAGGAGTAGATGCCGCTGATGGTATGCAGGTTATCGCTCAGCGACTGTTTTCTCAGCGCCTTGCTGTGCAGCCGCACTCCAAGCCCGTCTCGTGACGCAAGCAGGGTGAAGTAGTTTTTGATTTTCTCGGGACCCAGGACGGTGTGGGGGGAAAACGTGGGAACAAGCACTGCGGATTCATGATAAAGCGCGGTGATCTCATCCGGGTTTGCGCTGCATACACGTGAAACCCATTGAAAAAGAACCTCGTCGGCCGTTTTGAAATACATAATGGTACGCACGTTTTATTTTCCGTTGTAGCTGCCTTTCTGAGCCTTCAGCATACAGAGCAGGCACGTATGGTCGGAAATTTAAGCATTTTTTGTTTTTTCCGGTCAATTATTAAAAAAAGCCTGAACGGGTTGCGTTCAGGCTTTTAAATCGAAAGGCCTCTTCCTCTGCGGCAGTGAGTTAATACCTTATTTCGCCGGAATCAGCCTGGCGTTTCAGATCGTCATTTGCATAGATCAGCACTTCAACGCGACGGTTAAGTGTGCGTCCGTATTCCGTGTCGTTGGATGCAACAGGGCGGGTTTCACCATACCCTACCGGTGAGAGCCTTGTGCCTGAAACACCGTAAGTCTTCAGAAGGTTCGCCACTGATTCGGCCCTTCTTTCGGAAAGTGTCTGGTTGGCATAATCGCTTCCGACATTATCGGTATGGCCTTCGATCACCATATTGGTATCATCATACCGGTTGAGGATACGGGCGAGTTTCTCGATGTTCTCCCTGCTTGTAGAGGTTATTGTCGCCGAACCGGTCGAGAAGAGAATGCCGGAATCGAAAATCACCCTGATGCCTTCTCCCACACGTTCAACACGGGCTCCATCGACATCACGGTCGATTTCCGCCGCCTGCTTGTCCATATAGTTGCCGATAAGCGCGCCTCCTGCGCCGCCGATGACAGCTCCCAGAATTGCCCCTTTTGCCCAGCTGCCCGTTTGGCTTCCGATCAGGCCGCCGATAATGGCGCCGGAAGTCGCACCGATACCTGCACCGCGTCCCGCATTGGTCGATGACTCGCAACCCCAGGTCAGTGAGGTCATGGCTAAAATGAGCAGGAACGCCACTGGTTTGGTAAGTTTTTGAAGATAATTCATATGATTTTCCATTTTATTGATTGAAAAAACAACTGTCCTGCATCGAAAAAACTGCGACTCCCTTGCCGTCTGTTAAAAGGCAAGGAAACACACAAAGCTGTTCTCTATGTAAATAAACATCAGCCGCCATCAGTTCCCTCTTTCGGGAAAAAATCAAATCATCAGGCCGTTTGATTCATTGATCAGCCAGGAATCAGCAGCAGCGGAATGGTAATTTTTTCCCTCAGGCTTCTTGAAACACTGCCGAACAGTATCCTTCCCGGCAGGCTGTGACCATGGGTGGCCATTGCAAGGAGGTTATAACCTTTTTCTTCGATCTCTCCGAGAATCTCCCTTTCCGGTTCACCGCTTCGAAGCACAACCCGGGCGTCAATACCTTGCGCATGCAGTCTGTCGCTGTAACGGTTGAGAATGTTCAGGGACTCTTCGCGAAGTGCTCTATCCTGATCCAGGGTATGGGAGTGGACGACATGCAGCAGGTGCAGAGTTGAACCAAGCTGAAGTGCAAGTTCTGAAAGATGTTCGATGACGGCTTCGTCAACCGGCGAGCAGTCAATGGCGACGAGAATTTCCCTGTATACCGGCATGTCATTTTCCTCCGGTTATTGTTGTATAAAAGAGATAGACGTTCAGAACGATAACAATGCCGGATATGATCGCTGCAGCTGTAAACTCGATGTTCCGGCTCCGGAACCCGCCCATCACCCTGCGGCTCCGGCTGAGTATCAGAAGGGGAACAAGGGTGAAGGGAAGCTGTATGCTCAGTACCACCTGACTGAAAATCAGGATACGGAACGTATCCATGTTCATGAGGATGATCAGGAAAGAGGGAATTGAGGTAGCAAAGACGGCGATCCTGTAAAGCAGGGAACGGGGATCTTCAGGCTTTCCCAGAAATCCCGTGATGACGTTGGCTTCTGCCATTGAGGAGGTCATGGATGAACCGACACCGGAAAAAACAAGCGCAACGGCAAAAAGCAGGCCTGCAAGAGGCCCGGCAAGAGGTTTCAGGGTTGCCGAAGCCTGTTCAATACTGTTGACCGGAATCCGGTTGTGAAAGAATACTGCCGCAGCGACGATGATCATCGATGAGTTCACCACCCATCCGAGCGTCATGGCAGAGAGGGTGTCGATTTTCTCATACCGGAGCTGAGCCATCTTCTCATCCTCCGAAATTCCCCATTTCCGGCTGTGAATGATGTTTGAGTGCAGAAAGATATTGTGCGGCATGACGACGGCCCCGAGAATGGCCATGGCCACATAAATGCTTGCCCTGTCGATTTTCGGTATGACGAGTGCCGGTGCAACAGCGGTCCAGTCAGGTTTGACGATCAGGAGTTCGATCAGGTAGCAGAAGGCGATAATGCCGAGAAAACCGACAATGATCGTTTCGATCCGGTGGTAGCGCTGACTGACGACAAGGAATACCTCAAGCAGTACGGTAAGCAGGGCGCCGGCCCAGATCGGCATGCCGAAAAGCAGGTGGAATCCAATGCCGCCACCTACAAGCTCGGCAACATCGGTTGCGATACAGGCGAGAATAACGGTAAAACCCAGAAAAGCGGTTACCGGCTTCGGGAAAAAATCCCGGATGTTGACCGCCAGCGATTTCCCTGTGGCAATGCCGAGTTTGGCGGCCATATGCTGAATCAGGACAAGCATGCAGGTACTGAGGGTGACCACCCAGAGCAGCTCGTAGCCGAACTTCGATCCGCCTTCGATATTCGTCGCCCAGTTGCCGGGGTCGATAAAGCCGACCGTGACAAGAAAACCGGGGCCGAGGAACCCCAGAAGCGTTTTGAGCGGGAAACCCTTTTTCTTTTGTTCTTCTGATGTCATGAGTCCCGAAAATATTTAAGTTGGACGGGTTGTCTGACGCTCAAGAATATGCCGTATTTTTTCCCGGCCCGGCTTTCGCGCCACAGTCGGGTACTCCGGTCATGACGGCATTGCCTGTCGTAACGCTGTTGCATCAAAAACCAGCCGGATTGCCGATATTTTTCCGCCGGTAACCGTGAAAAATTCCCCGGTACGAATGACGCCAGCCGGACTTGCCGTATCGCAGTCATAGAGGAGGGCTGCACCTTCATCATCATAGAAGCTTTTCAGCACGGTGACGCCCCGAAGCATCTGCCGGAACTGCGACAGTGCAGCAAGAAAATCGTCAGCCGTTGAGAATGCATCCATGCTGCCCCGGAAATCGAGATCATCCGTCAGACAGGCTCGCGCCGCTGTAAAATCACCGTTTGTCCATGCCTGGTGATAGGTTTCAATCAGGGTTCTTGTATCCATGGGGCTATCTCCTTACCGATTGGCTTTTTGTATGAAACTTTTTTCTCAAGACCAGTCATGACAAGAACACGGAAGTCGCCTGAAAAAATCCATACAGAAAGGGGAGAAGGCAAAAAAGCTTAACAGATTAATGGTAAAGGGGATATTTCACTCTCCAGTCAGGAGATGGTTGATCGGGACTCTGAAATCCGTTCAATTGTTATCTGATGTCTGTGACGGCATCGCTCAATGAGGGCAATAGTCTCTTCATACTGTTCCCTGGTAGCTTTGCCGCACATCGGAAGTATGTCCTTGAGGTTTTTTTTAGCGGTTTCATATTTGTCAAGAGGGAGATCTGATGACCAGTAATAGAGATACTCGTAGGATGAACTGTCAGGTGTTGGACAGATCCTGCGCAGAAAACTGTCGGCAGGTGCGGCATTGATTGACCGCAGATAACCATCGTGACTTTTCCAGTCAGGCACATTATGGAGGAGATCGTTTGCTAATTCCGATTCGATCAGGAAGCGGGCGCCCTTCTGCATCTTTTCCAGACCGGCGGCACGGGCAAGGGTGTCGTCGTCAGGCAACCGTTTCTCAAAATTCTGTTTCGTTATGAGAGGCTCGAAACTCAGCTTCCCTTTGACCATGGCGCCCCTAAGCAGCAGCCCTTTGTCAAGTAGAATTGCGAACACTCTTGCTATGCGAACTACAGCCTTGGCCGCATCATCGCCTTTGATAAAAAGAGAGTCGCTGAACATCTCCACTTCATCAAAAGCATCAAGGACCCGAAACGTCACGTCATAATAGGCGGTCAGTTTTTCTTTTGCCGTATTGGCACCGAGCCTGTATGCGGAACCTATGCCGAGCAGATCACCGTAAAAGGTGTATTCCATCGCTTTTCCCATTCTCGAACAACTTGTTGTAATTCTGACAAAAGCCGAAATTTGAAAGCCATATAAAGCTGCAATATAGAGATTTAAAAAAAAGTATCGTGTGATGAGAAAAACGTTCATTCAGGATGAATTTTACCGGGGCTGAATTGTTCAGCCGGTTTCGCTGTTTATAACTAAAATAGAGATAACCCTTTCATACATTATCAAATACAATGACCCGGTCAAAAGAGGAGTGGATCAGAGAGCTTGAAACGCGACTGCCCCCTGTGGAGAGGATCGTAGAGCGGAACATCGCCATCACGGCCCAGTATGCGGCTTGGTATCTGCAGAAGCCGGAGCTTTTCAAGTGGTCGGGGATGGCGGCTTTTGCATCACGGCAGGTCGGTATTGCGCTGGCCTTCTCCGAGCTGATGCATGCTCCGGAACAGATCGTCATTCATGATGCCGCACCGGATGAAGGTTTTTCATTTGATCCGGGAAGGATGTTCCGCTCCGCCCTCAGCACGCTTCTTTCCGTGCCTTCCTTCATGCACTCGGCGGCGGCACGGCAGCTTTTTCTTGCAGATCTTGACGAAATCCGCCGCGGCAACAACGGCATCTATGCCGATATCGTCTGGGCGCACGCAGCTTATCTGGAAGGCGGCATCGACGAGATCGGGAAAAACTGCGGAGATCAGGAGGGGGAGTATATGCTTCAGGGGTTCAGGATGATTGATGAGGGGTCGCGTCTTCTCGACAGGGGGGAGCATAAGGTGGAGGCCGGAAGGATGATACGGGAGGGAAATGTGCTGCTGCTCCGCCATGAGCAGATCAATACGCTGCAACCGGTTTTTGACTCGATCAGCCAGCAGGGACGGATTGTTATTTCCTTCGGAAGCGAGCTTGATTTTTCCGGGGCCGTTGAAAACGAGAAGGCCTCTTTTTCATCTTTTTCAGGATATTTCGAAACCTTGACCGGCTTGAAAAGCGTCACTGACCGGGGAAATCGCTGGCAGTGGATCGAAAAAGATGTGCTTCCTGCATGGGAACGTGTGGACTGTACCTACTGCGAGGGATCGGCCCTGAAAAAACAGCTTGAATCGTTTGCCGCAGGTGAAACGGCCGTGCTTCATCAGGTCACGCAGTACGCCGCCAACCTCTTCCGCATTCCCGGATCAGGATGAACAGTTTCATCTATTGCTTTTTCGGGGGAGAGGAGACTACTTCGGTCTGAGTGCTTCGACCGGATTGAGATTTGCGGCTTTCCATGCCGGAAAGAGACCGAATGCCATGCCGATTCCGGAACAGACAACCATGGAAACAGTTATCCATACCCAGGGGAATATCGGGGGCAGGTTGAATTTAAGTGCCACAGCATTTCCCGCTCCCACGCCCACAAGAATTCCGATCAGACCGCCGGCCAGGGAGAGAAAAAACGATTCAAAGAGGAACTGGCGCAGGATGCTTTTCCGGGGAGCTCCGACCGATTTTCTGATTCCGATCTCCCGGGTTCTTTCGGTTACGCTGACGAGCATGATGTTCATGATGCCCACACCTGCAGTCAGGAGTGCCATGAAGCTGATGATGAATGCGCCCGTACCGATGGCCAGCTTGATATCCTTGAACGAGTCTATGAGTGATTCGTTTGTTCTGATTTCGAAATCGTTGATCTCTTTGACGGTCAGTCCCCTGGCAAGCCTCATCGCACCGATCGCCCGGTCAATGGCAAGCGGGTAGTCCTTGCGTGAGAGTGCTTCAACCGTGATGCTGATGCTGCTTTTTTCGTTGATATGGTCGAGGTAGCGGGTAATGGGAATCAGTACAAAGTTATCCTGGCTCTGGCCGAAAGCAGCTCCTTTTTTGCTGAAAACACCCGCTATGGTATAAACTTCTCCGTTTACCTTGATGAATTTGTTCTGAGGGTTTTCGCCTGAAGGG